>TARA_R110002072_G_scaffold302100_1_pt1 | contig 226980 bp, 163 predicted proteins | sample TARA_R110002072 | Tara Oceans TARA_R110002072 (sample SAMEA4397118) | marine metagenome | biome: Polar Biome; feature: [SRF] surface water layer (ENVO:00010504); material: water (ENVO:00002006), including particulate matter (ENVO:01000060) such as... | depth 5 m | reverse complement strand
GTCCGCTCTTCACAACCAACAGCCCCGACTTACCGGATGAGCCGATTTTCCACAGTAAACTGCGCATCGATGCACAAATCAAGAGGCGTTAATTTGAGTCGTCACACGAGTTTCGTCAATCTTTAGCGTTCCAGTTCAACGAAACCGGTACCACCTGGTACTGTAGTCGGGCAAGGCAAACTGAAGAGTCGATTTGTTTCACCGCGAATTATCCGCAGCCTGTCTGTTCGAGTTTTGATCTTGTATTCGTAATCCTGTTTCAAACAGTCTGGCCATTTAACCGAAATAACGACAGATTCTGAATCCGTCCGAAGTGCGAAGACGAGTATTCGCTCGTTAGTGCTGAGGTATCCATTACCAGCGCACAGCTGCTTTGTCTGAACGGGCCAGTCAGGCCCCTGAGCAACTGTTACTGTGACGCCATTCGCATCTCGTTCGGATAAGTCGTCGACCAGCGAAATTATCAGACTTCCAGACACTTTGCTGGTTGAATTTGTAAGCAGTGCCGCAGATTCATACAGATGTGAAACTGCTGCGTCCTGCAAGCCATCGCAGTTCCAGTCTAGTATTGAAAGTGCTCGACCAAGAACTTTATGAACAAAGAATGGGCCAGTGCGAGCAGGTTCAGGCTCGACAAATTTTCCTGACCCAATATTCCAAAAGAACTGCGGGGGCATTTTGTCAGGTTCTCCAGTAGCAGACGTTCGATCAACATGACCGTTCGTCACAAGCAGATCCGGTCGACCATCGAGATCGGCATCAAGGAACTGCGAACCAAATCCTAGAAGGTTGTACCCTGAATCGTAGATCCCTGAGTCACGTGAACGGTCGACGAAGTAAGCATCACTTTGCTGCAGCAACAGTGAATTAGGATCGGCGTAAAAGTTGGTTGTAAAGACGTCCTGCAGACCGTCGGAGTCAGCATCACCGAACGCAATTCCCATGGTTGCCTGAGCACGCCCTTCGCCATCAGCAGCCAGTCCGGAAATCAGCCCCTGTTCTTCAAACTGGGGATGCATTCCCGGTGGCGGCGTGACGTTGCGAAAGAAAAAGTTGTTTGTTGTATCGTTTCCGACAAACACACTGATTCGTCCCGTCCCGTCAAAGTCTGCTGCGACGAGCCCCAGGCCCTTTCCTTCCGGTTGAACGATTCCCGAAGGGGCCGAATGGTCCGTAAAAGTGCCGTCGCCATTTCCCAGCCAGAGGCGATCCTGCTCTGCGGCGAACAGGGTAGGAGCACAGGTCAGCGGCTGACCGTTACTCTTGCATCGGCGATTGAGAACAGACTCAATCTGGAGATAGTTAACTTCGTAAATGTCGGGAATCGAATCCTGGTTCAAGTCGACAATCGCGGCGCTCATGGACCAGACTTTTCCTGACAGCCCCGATTGTGCTGTTATTTCCGAAAAGGTTCCATCGCCATTATTCAGATAAAGCCGATTCACTCCCTGGTTTGCGACGTAGACATCGGGAAAACCGTCGTTGTCAATATCTCCAGCAGCAACGCCTTGCGAGAACCGATCTTCCCGCACAGCCGACGACTGGGTCGTATTCACGAAATGTTTGCCATCGATATTTCGGAATATCTGGTCGAGGTCAGTTCGATCCTGAGAGTCAGTCCAGATATCACTTCCCTGCGCGGACCAGATGTCAGGATAAAGGTCCGCGTCAAAGTCGAGTACGGCAATCCCGCCTCCGGTCGTTTCGAAAATGTGTTCCAGGCCTTTGGCCGTAACGGATCCGTTGTAGAACGTAAAATCGAAGCCCACGTCCCTTGCATTCTCTATGAAGCGGACCGGGCTCCGCGCTGTGAGCACTCCACCGTGGTCAGCAGATTCCAAGGTCTCAGATTGCTTAAAGTGCGTTTTATCAGGAAGCGGGAAGTTGTCGCGTGGAATGCTGAAGATTATCGGTGGTCGGCATTCACTAATTGTAATTGACCGATCATTTCTTAGTGCGCTGACGTATTTGCCAAGATCGGCACGCGCCCAACTTGCTGCCTGCGGCATCCCTCGATTCGCCAGGCAGCAATACGCTGCAGCTTCCCAGTAACGACCAAGCTCTGCGAGTTGGACGATAATTTGTCGCATAACTGGCACTGTCGGGTCACCTCGAAACTCAGCCAGTGAGAGTTCGAGTTGAGCCAGCTTGCGAGACCTCAAGCCAATGTTCTCGGCAGCATTACGATATCCCAGTGTCGAAAGAACCTGCGACATTTGGTATGACGCTTCAACATGATTCGGCATCCGCTCGATCGCTTCCCAAAAGCATCTGGCTGCATACTCGTAATGTCCACGTTTTCGTAACCATAGTCCTCGCAAAAGCCACAAATCGGGGTGTGTGTCGTGAACTTCGCCTAGTTGCTCATGCCAATCCAGAAACGAAGTTTCATCGCCTCGTTCCAGCAGGATTCGTCCCAACGCAACAGTTGCTTCAGAGACGGATGATGCAGCCGGGATAATTTCACGCAGGAGCTTTTCTGATTGCTCCAATTGATTGCGCATCAGCATCTGTCTTGCACGTCCCAGTTGAGGAAGCGGGTCATCGGGGGCAAGTCGTCTGGAACGTTCGACGAGAGAGTGGTCGGCAAGAAACTCTTGAGCCGTTCCCAGCATGTGCAGATCGTCGCCTTTGAAGCTGTCCTGGACAACGAGTTGCCAGATCAGCGATTGTGATTCCCAGACTCGACCTTGCAGCTGCAATGCGCGGGAGAGGATCCGCAATGTGCCTTTGTGCCTTGGATTCAAGCGTAACACTTCACGAAGCCAGGGCTCAGCATTCTGCATTTGCCCCAACGCATTCAACCTCGAACCGATTCCGTAGGCAACTTCCAACTGAATCACGGGGTCAGACGGACGAATCTGTTGGTAAAGTTTGAGTGCTCTATCACTGTCGCCCAGACCTGCGGTCGCCCGCGCTGCTAAGAGTTGCGACGTGGCCAGTTCTTGAACTGCCTGAGGCATCTCTTCCAGGATTCGCAGTGCGTTCGCATACTGTTTATCGACCACCAGCGTCGCGGCCCTGCGCATGGACGCAGTCGTTCTGCCTGCCAGAAGTCCGTATCCTACGACCGCCGTTGGAAGCAAAGCGACAATGATCTGCGCTACGAGAACTCTTCTGCAAGTTCGCTCTGCAATCATTGTCCCCTCCGGTTTGCCGCGAAGTTCGAAGAAGTCCTGCTTCAAAATTCAGTTCTGAGCTTTAACTTTGGAATCTTCCAAAGGCACGGTGCGACACTCGGTCATCATTCCCCAAACAAGGAAGCCAGTTCCTGTCGCAAGGAGCACAATGCTGGCCGGCATCAGAATGTCTTGTGCAAATAAGTGATTTGGAAACTGAACGAGCTGAGAATGTGCGAAGGCCTGTTCAGCGGTCGCGATAAGTATCCCACCTGTGACACATTTCATTTGGCAGCATTCTGTAATTGGAAATCGGAGAAGTTGTCTCCAACTCAGATTCAGTGATCGTTTCCTTGCCTGCGATTCTGATCGAGCATGGATTACAAACGGCAAGGTTCCTGGTTCTTTTGGGGAGCCGATTTGACAACACTCGGCGGAAACTCACCAACTTTCCTGATTTCGCTGTTAAACGCAAGAGCCCGGATTTGAGTCTGCTCGTTCCGATCTTATCCGGGGGAGCATCATGCCAGGACATGCTGGCGATTCCAAGCACTCAACTCAGTTGGCGGCATATTCAGAGTGCGAATTCGCTCCTTGAGTATCGTTGCGGTGCCCCATGAAAAACGGACAGACGCGAATGGTGCCGTTGGGTTTCAATGTTGGCGCAGAGTGTCATGCCTATCGGAGTGAATACGGATGTGTTCGTTAGCGAGGCCGTTGAATTGCGTCATTGACGCAGTTGGATCCCAGCGACATACTCATTCAAGACATCTGCGGATCTTGATTTGATCTTTCAAGGAAGGTTGGCTGCCTCTGTAAACGTTTTCACGGGTCAGCGAGACCTGTGGGTCATTTTAGTTTTTTCTCTGGAGGTGCTCTTATGGAACGACGCAACATGGTTCGGCGAGGATTCACGCTGATTGAACTCCTGGTCGTCATCGCGATTATCGCCATTCTCGTGGCTCTGTTACTGCCGGCTGTTCAGCAGGCACGCGAAGCGGCCAGACGGGCGCAGTGCAAGGCCAATCTCAAGCAGATTGGGATCGCCCTGCACAACTACCATGACACAGCCGGAACTTTTCCGATTGGCGTTCGCGCACCTGGCGCACCCGGAGGATGGGGAGGGTCGTTCTGGATGGCACTCTTGCCGTATCTCGACGAAGCACCACTATACGATTCACTGACGTTTGATGGACAGTCCTACGGTTATACCGGGCAGGGAACAGGGCAGACGTTTAATGGGCCGCTCGTCCGAGGGAAGGTGTTTCCCTGGCTGAGATGCCCGTCGAGTCCGGTTGATGCACTCAGGGACACGGGGGCTGGAATCTTCACTCAGACCTCGGAGTATGTTGGAATTTCTGGAGCAGTTGACGATGCCGGCACACCTGCGGCTAATCCTGACAACTTCTTCAATGCCGGAGTTTCGCAACAGTTTAACAGCGACAACTGCTGCAGTTGCCCGTCGCAAGGGATTCATGCCCGTGGCGGCGTTCTTTTGTCGGTCAGAACCGTAAGCTTTAAAGACATGAAGGATGGAACCAGTAACATCATCGCGATCAGCGAGCAGTCAACATTCGGGGTGAATGCAGCAGGCGTGGAAGTGCGGATCAACAATCGCCATGGATGGATGATGGGAACTGCTGGGCTTTCCGAGACGACGAATCAAAGACGCTTTAATCTGACGACCATTCGGTACGCACCGAACGCTGTTACTGAAATCGGCGGCGCAGTGCTTCCGGGTGTCTGCGATAATGATGGCGCCAACAATGGGATTTTCTCATCTCACACGGGCGGTGTCCATGCATTACTGGCAGATGGCGGAGTAAGGTTCCTCAGCGACAACACTAACCTCACGACGCTGAAGCGTGCGTCGACCAGAAATGACGGCGGTGAGTTAGGGGACTTCTAGAAGAGTGGTATCGCTTCTCGGTCCCGTCGTAAATCAGTCCCGTTCCGTCATTTGATGGGGCGGGGCTTTCCTGCTTCATCATTCGTCAGTTAAAGGTCAGTGGGTTCTCATGCAGTGTTCAGTCAACATTCTTAAAAGTCTTGTCATCGCGTTTTTTCTGTCGACATTGGGGTGTGGTGGAAGCGGACTTCCGGAAGGAGAGACCGGTACCGTCACTGGAACTGTAACCTTCAAAAATACTCCGGTTCCTGAAGGAACCGTTATCGTGTTCATGATGGATGGCGGTGGTCACATGGCTACCGACACTACCGATGCCGCCGGTAAGTATGAGCTACTGATGCGGAATGCCCCACAAGTGCTTGCTGGGTCCTATAACGTCGGTGTAACTCCCCCGCTGCCGGATCTGGGATTGACTGACGAAGAGATTATGGAGAGGGGCATGGCCGGTACACTTCCCGAACAACCGAAAAGCGATATCCCAGAACGCTATCAAAGTGCTGAAACTTCCGGGCTGACTTTCGAAGTCAAAGCCGGAGAAAACACGATCGATATTGCTCTGACCGAATAAGCAAGGACTCTTCACAAACCGGTTACTGGGCGACAGGAACAAGGCGACTCGCGGCTTCTCTGAGCCGCGTCGCCGTTTCCTTTTGCCCGATTTGATCGTAGGCTGTTGCCAGTTTATTCAGACGGTTAATCTCGGCTTTACCCTCTGCTGCGGCGGTCTCAAGTTTCAGGATGTCAGCAGAGATCTCGGTAAGACGGCGATTTTCCTGGAGATGTTTCCGGGCATCGTCCGTGTTACCCATTCGGAGCAAGACCTGAGCGAGTTTATAGTGAACTTGCTTGTTGAGAGGTTCAACGCGAAGGACTGCTTCGAAGTCTTTCCGAGCCGTATTATTCTCGCCACGAGAAAAAGCAAGTGTTCCGCGGGTTTCGCGTGCCAGCATGTTCGTGGGCGACTGAGCAACGACTTCACCAATTTTCATCCACGCTTGTTCCATCTCTCCCTCCAGTTTCAACAACAAAACCTCGTTGATTTGGTCAGTGGTTTTGAGTGGAGCAATCTTCGTCAGCTCATCAAGGGAAATACGGGCATCTGTACGCTCGCCAAGCAGAACCTGAAGTCTCAGCAGTGATCGCAACGCAGACGCACGACGGTCGGTAACTCGCTCGCGTTTCAGAACTTCCTGAAATGTTGCAGCGGCGGCGTGCAGTTCCTGTTGCGACTCCTGAACTTGAGCTAACACCCGCCAGGAATTCGCGTTATCCGGTTGCAGAATCAACAGCTCCTGAGCCAATGGCATGATTGCGGTCGCATTGCCGGTTTGCTGGTTGAGACTGATCAATCGTTGAAGAGCAGTCGGTCGATCAACACTTTCAGGCGAAATTGCTTCCAGCGAAAATCGAGCGAGCAACGGATCGCCAGACGCCACAGCTTCGTCTGCCAGTAGCAGCAACATTTTATGGTCAGCCGCAGACGGGTTGTTCATCAGGCTGAAGCAGCCCAGCGCTTCAGAATGTCGACCTGCTGCCAGCAGTGCTCGAGTCCACAAAACGTACGCATCAGGCGCATCGGTGCCTGAGACTGATACGACTTGTTCGAGCAATAGAACTGCCCTGTTTGGATTTGTCGCCAACAACGCACCAGCCTGTTGGCACACGCTGGCAATATCGTCCTGCTTACTCCACCAGACGGAAACCAGGATGATTAGAAGAGCGAGCAGTCCGGCGAATCGCGGCCATCGGCGAAAGACTTGCCGATTCATTGTCCTTTGCGATCGAGACTTTCCTGAGTTTCTGGAAGCTGCCATCTCTTAATCAGCTCCCGAGTCTTCGATGAGTACGTGGTCGGTTGCAGTTGCTCGCGCTCTGAAAGTTTCATACTTGCCGGATGGCCAGGCAACTTCGACATCGACTTCGGCCCGCTCTGGCTCGATCGCAAACAGGATGCGTGAATCCGATTGCGACAGAAATCCAGATCCACTCTTTGCCAACCTGACGCAGCTGCGACCGAAAGCTTTGACGGTTACCCGTGCACCGACTGGAATTCTTGAGCTGTGTCGCCCGACAAGCTGCAATCGTATCCAATTCTTAACAGGTAGTTGGTTTCGAAGAATGGCAGTTGGTTCGTTGATCGAACTGGTTACCAGATCCAGCATCCCATTGCCGTCCAGGTCTCCGACAGCCCCGCCGCGTGCTGAGTGAGGCACATGGAACCACGTACCGGCTGAACCCGTTACATCGGCAAACTTTCTGCCATCGAGATTTCGGAATACGAACGCCGGCTGGCGAAACGGTGTAAGCCCATTGTTGTAAAGCACGTGTCCGTTGAAAACGTACACGTCCATCCAGGAATCGCCGTCGAGGTCATGTAGACCAGTTCCGAAGCCAACGTTAATTCGACTCTGACCAGCCAGGCCAAATGCTGCAGTTGCGTGCTGAAAAAGTCCGTTGCCCTGATTCTGAAACAGCGAGTTGTCCTCCATTTCAAAGTTGGTAACCCACAATTCGCAGAGACCATCTCCATCAATGTCTTCGGCGTCAATTCCCATGCTGCCCTCGGGAGAGCCACCGTCGTTGTACGCTACGCCCGCAACTTCTGCAGTTTCGATGAAAGAATATCTTTCCGAACTGAGGTAGAGACGGTTTGCTACTGCGTCATTTGCCACGAAGAAGTCGACCTGACCATCCTCATTGATGTCAGCGGCAAGAACACCCAATCCCATTCCGTCTTTACGGATACCCATCTCTTCGGATACTTCCTGGAATTCGCCATTCCCCTGATTGCGGTAGAGTCTGTCCGGCAAAGGGTTGTAGTTCTGTGGCGGGCAAACATCGATAGTTTGATCGATCGAGTTTCCGCAGGGCGTGTGGCTCTTGGGGCTCCAGTCGGTGTAACTGGTCACGTAGAGGTCTGCTGATCCGTCGCCATCAACGTCGCCAAATGCGGCGGCAGTACTCCATGATTCATCCGCCAGACCTGCGGAGTTCGTCATATCGATGAACGTGCCGTCTCCACAATTCAGCATCAGACAGGAGCGCCCGTAGCACGTAACGAACAGGTCGGGAAATCCATCGTTGTCAATGTCTCCAGCAACACATCCATGCGAATAGTCAGTGTCACTTGGGATATGACCGCTGACGGTCACGTCCTTGAATTGAAAATCGCCAATGTTGTGAAAAAGGTGGCAGGGAAGTCCTGATGGAGTCACTGAGCCTGGATCAATTGTGCCACCTCCGACACAGAAGACGTCCTGCTGCCTGTCGCAATCGAAGTCGAATATCCCAACACCTCCACCAACGGTTTCAAGAATGGTGAATTGATTTGCTTCGGCGCCATTTCGATAGGTAAACACGATTCCTGTTGACTCAGTGATATCGTCGAACCAATCAGAATCACTTCGGATTCGAGTCAACTCGGGAGAAGACGTTGCCGATGGCGACCTGGCTTCCGTGGCAGCGGGAGTCTTCCTGCCTGACTCGTCAGTGATGGTCGGCTGAGACGATCCCCCGCACGAGGAAAGGAACATTGCAATCAATGTCGCGCCGACGAACGTCAGTTGCCTGAAGCGACATTCGGTCGGCATACCAGTGCAGTCCGTAGACCGATGATGTTGATCCATACTCGAAACTACGCTCGGGAAACAGGGCGCTGATAATTCAAATTGAAGGCAGGCCCCGTCGATCATAGACCGACACACAATTCAGGAACAACCAGTAAATGACCAGGGCATAATTCGACGGTGTTGAACAGTGGTTGAGGCTGCTTATGGAGTTGGGATCGCGGTAGGATGTGTGGCTATGCCTCGCTGCATTTCCGATTCGTGTTCCGAGCTTTTCCGAGGAATTCTCATGCGTCGTTTGTTGCCTTGTCGTCTGTTGAGCGTTGTGGCGTGCGTCTTTGTTTTGGCCTCGGGGTCTGCTGCTTCTGCTGAGGGCTTGTCGCACAAGCCGGAGACGCTGTCGCTTTGGGACGGGAAGGCGCCGAACGGCGACGGGACTTCTGAAGAAGTCAATGTGCGTCTGACGCTGCATCGACCGGCAACGCCGAATGGCACGGCCATCGTGATCTGTCCCGGCGGCGGATATGGCGGGCTGGTTACTGGCGGAGAAGGGCACGGCATAGCGAAGTGGCTGAATGGGCACGGCGTCACTGGGCTTGTCCTTGAGTATCGCCTGCCGAAAGGGCGACCGTACGTTCCGCTGCTGGATGCTCAACGAGCCATCCGAACGGCCCGGGCCAACGCGCAAGAGTGGGATCTTGATGCGAAGAAGATCGGCATCATCGGGTTCTCGGCGGGGGGACATCTGGCGTCGACTGCGGCCACACATTTCGACTCGGGCGTTGCTCAATCGAAGGATCCGATTACGCGGCAATCGAGTCGACCGGACTTTGCCATTCTCGTCTACCCGGTCGTTACGATGGACAAGACCACGCACGGGGGCTCTCGCCGCAACCTGCTCGGAGACGAACCGAGCGACGAGCTGATTGATCTGTTTTCGAACGAAAAGCAGGTCACTGCCGAAACGTGTCCGACCTACCTTGCGCACGCGCTGGACGACTGGGTCGTCGTTCCCGCGAACAGCCAGGCATTCCACGACGCCCTGAAGGCTCACGGCACCGCGACGGAGTATCTGCAACTCCCATCCGGCGGGCACGGCCTGAACGGTTACAAAGGCCCCATGTGGGATGCCTGGCAGAAGCAGTCACTGGAATGGCTCACGAAAATACTGAGCCGTTGAAATCGCTGGACTGCAACTGCTGGCCGAGTCGTCCTTATCAGCGCGAAGAGTGCTTCAGCGCGAAGAGTGCTTCAGCGCGAAGAGTGCTTCAGCGCGAAGAATTCATTGCCGCGATGGCGTCTGCAAAGCCTCTGCCGATCTGCGCCATGATCTTTGCAGAGCCGTTGTAGTGGTACTCGGCGTTGGAGCTGCCTTTGAGGATTTCAAGCTCTCGCGGCGAGTAGAGCTCTGCCTTGAATTTTGCGAGAGCCTCGTCCCGTTGTGCTCGCGTGAGGCTGTTGTCCTTGTTCAATTCCTGAGATTTGGCTTTGATCTGCCCGCCTCGGGACTTCAGCTCGTCCAGTTCGGCGTCCCAGTAGTTTTCGGTCAGAACAGCCGTCACGTTCCCTTTGAACTCGGGCAACAATGCGGGAGCTGCCATCGCGTCTCGGAAATTCTGATGCACGGCACTGTAGCGTTGCTTGTCAGGGGCGTATTTACTGACCGGCCCACCGGCCCCCATGACACCGATCACGAAGGGCAGCTCTGGTGCGGCGAGGTCCTTGCGGACGTCACGAATAAATTGAGTCATGAGTTTGCTGTAAAGATCATAGCCGCCGACGTTGTCCCGATCAGGATAGACGTCTCGGCCAACCATGTCGTTCCAGCCCTGAAACCAGACGAAACCAGCCAGCTCGTGGCCCGCTTCTTTATCATACGCCGGGCAAACCCGTTTGATATCCTTCAGAACCTTGTTCACTTGATTCAGCATCAGGCGGTAGTAGTGGCCGCTTGCGGCGGCGCGATCGGCTCTGGCCTGAGCGATGTCTTTGCCCTGTTTTTTGAGCGATTCCAGTTGCCCTTCATTGAACTCGTAGGGGCCGGAGCCTGGCGAGCGGAAGTCGGTGTGCAGTGACTTGCCGCCCCAAGCGGTCTTGATGATGAGGATGGGCTCATCAAGATGTTTCTGCATGTAGATACCGAAAGTGAATTCGGGACCGATCTTTGTTCCGCGACCTTTCGCTCCGTAACCGGCGGTCAGCTGACCGTTGTATTCTTCCTCGGTGCCGTCGTTGCCGATCGACGAGATCCACACGTTGTCACAGACTCGCGGAGTCCCATCCGCGTTCCGCATTTCTTTCAGAAGCGGCGCCGTTGCCGAGTCCATTCCAACGTGGTCGAACGTTGAAATCTCGGCATGCCCCTGCATGTTGGACTGCCCAACCAGGACGAAAACTTTCAGCGGCGTTTTCGCTGAGACGTGCGACACGCAAAGCAGGCTGACTGCAACGATGGCCATGAATCGGAATTTCATGAGTGACTCGCTTCTTATTCGTGATCTGGAGGAAAGGGCAGGGCGGAAGAAGTAACGACACCGTTCAGAATAGTCGACTCGGCAAGTCACCGCTGCTCACTGTCGGCAGGATTCTGTGCGGAGTGTCATTGACGTTACGTGACGTCCGCTACACTCTCCGAGTTGCCGAATCCGTCAAACACTTCTCCCACGAGCCAGGAACATGAAAATATCCATCCGATCTGAAGCGATGCGACTTGCCTGTGTGGCAGCGGTCATGCTTGCGGGAAGTTCTCTACCAGCGACCGAATGGGTGGTGCCGCTGGCGGGTAACACCTTCCGCACGGCACCCGAGCCTGGCGGAAACGGTGTCCAGCGCAATGGTACCGTCGCGTGGAGTAGATCGGACGAAGTGTTCTCCGTCTATTTTCATGTGGACCGAGCCGCCGATCTGCGTCTTCAGATAAAGGCGGCGGTCCGCGCCGGACGTTCGACGATCGCAACGCGCGTCGGACAGGACGAATTCAATACGGTTGTCGAAGGAGCTGATTCTGCGGCTCATGAAATCGGGAACGTGAAAGTTACCGACGCTGGATACGTGCGAGTCGATTTCCGAGGTATTGAGCGGACCGGCGACGTGTTTGCCGAAATCGAAAAGCTGCTGATTTCGTCGGAGACGGACTCCCTGAAGATCGACTTCGTCCAGAACAACAAAGGTGGGATGTTCTACTGGGGACGCCGAGGGCCGTCTGTGCATCTGAGTTATCAGGTGCCTCGGGGCGTCAATCTGCGATATGCCTACTCGGAAGTCACCGTTCCGAAAGGGCAGGATCCAATCGGTACCTTTTATATGGCGAACGGTTTCGGGCAGGGCTACTTCGGCTTTCAGGTCAACAGCGAGAAAGAGCGCCGCGTGCTGTTCTCCGTTTGGAGTCCCTTCAAAACTGACAATCCTCGAGACATCCCGCAGGAGCAGCGAATCGTCGCCCTTGCTCGCGGTTCTGAAGTCCACGTCGGCGAGTTTGGGAACGAGGGGTCGGGTGGGCAGAGCTTTCTCGTTTATCCGTGGAAGGCAGGCACCACTTACCGATTCCTCATCAAAGTCGAACCTGACGGCAACGGCAGCACTGTCTACACCTCATGGTTCGGCGACAAATCAACTAACGAGTGGCGACTGATTGCCAGTTTCCGACGCCCCATGACCGACACACACCTGAGCGGCTTTCATTCATTTCTGGAGAGTTTCTCACCGACACACGGCTTCCTCGGTCGCAAAGCCCTGTACGGAAACGCCTGGGTTTGCGACGTCGATGGCAGGTGGCATGAATGTACGAAAGCACGTTTCACCGTAGATGGGACCGGCGGCGGTCGACATCGTCTCGACTTCACCGGCGGTTCTGATGGGCAGTATTTCTTTCTGAGAAACTGCGGCTTCTTCAACGAGACAGGTCGCCCGGGAGAGATTTTCAGCCGCGAAAGCACTGGCGTCAGCGAGCCGGAAATCGATCTCGACGCGCTGCCGACTGAGTGATGTCACAACGATCGGATGGTCCAGTAGCAGGCAGCACCCAGGGCGGCACCCATTGGCAGAGTGATCAGCCACGCTCCGAGAATCCTGACGATCATGCCCCAGTGGGCCTGTCGAGTGACGGTGCCAATTCCGAAAAGCGATCCGCAACTGACGTGCGTTGTCGAAACCGGCAAGCCAAGTCGACTGGCCCCGATCACGATCAGACTGGTGATGAGATTTGCCGAAAATCCCTGGCCATGATTCATGGTGGTAATCTTCTGGCTCATGGTCTCGGCGACTCGACGGGCACTGACGATTCCTCCGACCGCAATGACAACTCCGACAAGCGCCGTGCAGCCGAAGCCAGTCAACGTCGGAATCAGCAGTAACATCGCGGCAATCTTTGGGGTGTCGTTCAGTCCTCGCGCGAAGCTGACCATCCCTGCAGAGAGGAAGTGGAGCCGATCCAGAATCGTTGCCGCATCAATCCCCAGCATCTCACCCTGGTAACGATTCCGGCAGGTCACGACGTCACCAGTTTGAACGGACAATTGCTCGGCTCGCGTAACGGCAGCCGTGTGACACGAGACGGGAAGCACTTCGACCAGTTCCTTGCCGACGCACAGACAGGTTTCGGAAGTAATCCCCCAGCGTTGGCGAGTATGTGTCAGGATCGGATAAAGCAGCAATGTCGAAGCGACAGCCAGTACGGGACTGATTACAAGCGGTGCAAAGAATCCACTGCCAAGCTTTGCGAAGTTGATCACGGCTCCGGCTGCCCATCCGGAACCAATTAACGCTCCAACCAGACTGTGCGTCGTTGAAATCGGCATTCCAAAGCGAGTTGCCAGCAGGACGGTCAGCCCGGCGCCGAGCGCAACAGCGGCCCCGTATTCGGTGGTGGCGGCAAGTTCTGCGTCGACAATCCCTTTGCCGGTGAAACTTTTCAGTAAAGTACCCGCCAGAAAAACGGCGGTGAGCGAACCCAGCAGCGTCGTGACCGTCGCCCATTGCAAAGCACGTCGATAGTCTGTGGTGCCACTGCCAAAGAGCGTTGCGACTCCCTTGAAGTTGTCGTTCGCCCCGTTGGCATACGCCAGGCACAAAACCGCAGCGAGTATTATTGCCAGAGTCATAAGTCCTCGACCTCGTTGAAGGCAGGTTCCGGTTTGAGAAGTTGGATCGCGGAGCGTAGTAACTTTGCATGTGCCGTGGCGTGACACAACTCACAGGAACCACAACTCCTCTGCTTTGCGCGACTGGTGTCTCGTGAACCAGCGATGGCTTACGCAAGTTCGTTGATCGCACCGTCAGCTTCCCCGCCCTGGAAGTTCTCCGGCACCGGCACGCCCATAAAGCTGAACATTGTCTGCCAGAGGTTGCCGAGGTAGTTGTCGTCTTTGAGCACGTGGCCCTGGTGCCGAACACCGATTCCACCACCGCCACACAGCACCGCTGGCAAATGGTGATTATTATGGGCGTTGATCGTGCCGCCGGTAGAACCCCAGGCCACCATGGTGTGATCAAGCAGGCTGCCGTTGCCTTCTCTGACCGACTTGAGCCGATCGAGGAAGTACGCCCACTCTTCCATGTACCACGTGTCAGCGATCGTCCACCACTTCAGCTTGTCAGCGTCCTCTCCGTGGTGGGTCATCTCGTGGTAACCGTACGGGTTGCCTTCGCCCTTGAAGGCACCGGTGCCGTCTGAGTTATCCATCCGGGGCATGTAGGAAATGATGCGTGTGCTGTCGGTCTGCAGAGCGAGCGTGATCACGTCATACATCAGGCGTTGATAGCGTCGGTAATCGAGTCCGCCCTTGTTGGGATCAAGCCCCTGTTCGCTGCCAAATTCCAGCGCGTCCACGCTCGGTTTGGGGCGATGGAGCCAGCTTTCTTCGGCCTGCATTTTACTTTCCAGGTCGCGAATCCCGGTGAAGTACTCATCGAGTTTTTCGCGATCGACTCTACCCAGTCGAGTTGAAAGCGCTTTGGCTTCGCTCCGGACGGAATCAAGCACGCTGGCCCGCCTGGCGAACTCTGTTTCGCGTTCGGCCAGTGTGTCTGCCGTTTCGGGACGGAAGAGCTGATCAAAGAGAACGTGAGGTCGGTTCTCGGCAGGAATCGGCGTGCCGCTTCGGCTCCACGAGAGTGTGTTGTCCTGGGCGTTGCCAAACCCCGTGCCCCGGCGAATACCAAGAGTCAGCGACGGATAACGTGTCTGATGCCCAATCGCTGCGGCGAGTTCCTGGTCGCAGGAGACTCTCAGTTTTACACCGCTTTCATGTGTGTTGGTTCCTGTCAGGAAGGTGCGGTCGCCTCCATGCCCGCCGGAGTGAGTCAGCTTCAGGCCGCTGATCACGGTGAAGTCTTTGCGATGCTTCTCCAGTGGCTTCAGGATCGGCGTGATCTGGTAATCGGGACCAGTGGTGGCTGGAGTGAACTCGCGCCCGTTGAGTCCCAGTCCCCACATGCAGAACACGGATCGACGCGGAATCTCCCCGGGATCCAGGTCACCAGCGGTCGCTGCCCGGACGGCTTGAGGACTCATCGCTTCCAGCCAGGGAAGCGCCAGAGCGACACCGGCACCGCGAAGCAGACTGCGGCGGTCAATACTCCAGGATTTACCGTGCCAGGCTGCTGATTGCTGGGACACTGGTTGCTGTTTGCTCATGAGAGTTCCTTATCTGGACTGAAAGAGCTCGCTGCGGACAACTTCGTTAATGAGTATCCGCGGGCGATATTCATTTTGACGTACCGTCTCAGTGATGGCGTCGATGGTTTGATGATCGGCATAGCCGACTGGCCGCGTCAGAGCATAGGTCAACACCTGCTTCACGAGGTTTCGTGTGAACTCATCTTTTCGCTTCAGCAGGCCAGCTTTGTAGTCCTCAAGTGATTCAAACGTTTCACCGTTCGGGAAGATACCGCTGACGTCAAGCTCCGGGGCGTTCCGGCTTCGAAAGCCTTCACCATTGGCCTTCGTACGCCACATGCCAATCGCATCATAGTTTTCCAGCGCGAGCCCAAACGGGTCGAGAGTCCTGTGGCACGAGGCACATGTCGGCTCGTGACGATGCAGATCGAGTCGCTGCTGGACAGTCAGATTCTTCCCCGTGGTGTTGGGTTGAATCTCGCCCGCGTCAGGTGGCGGATTGCCTGGTGGATCGCCGAACAATTGCCTTTTCACCCAGGCCGCCCGTCGCACGGGCAGCGTACGTGTGCCATCGGAGAGGTACGTCATCAGTCCCGCCATTCCCAGAACGCCACCCCGGTGGTGCTGCGGCTCGATGTCGACACGTCGGATGTGTGAACCTTCAACGCCCTCAATTCCATAGTGGCGGGCCAGTCGCTCATTAATCATGACAAAGTTGCTGTCGAGGAAACTGGTCACCGGCAGATCCTGCGACAGCACTTCGCGAAAGAATGCGTAGGCTTCCAATCGTGATGACTGTTCAAGGTCGGCGTCGTAATTGTCGCGATACTCCGAAGCCGGCATGACACTGCCGAACTCGCGAACTTCCAGCCACTGACCAGCAAACTCCTGGACGAACGCTTCAGCTTTGGGATCGTCCAGCATGCGATTCACTTGTGCCATCAATACGGACGGCTCGTGCAGTCGTCCTGCGTCGGCCAGAGTGAACAGCGTCTCATCCGGCATACTGGACCAGAGGAAATAACTGAGGCGGGATGCGAGTTCGACGTCGGTCAATTTTCGTGGTTGCGCATCGACGGTCGGTTCCTGAATGAACAGGAATCCCGGCGAGCACAACACTCGGGCGAGTCCGCTTCGGATCGCGTCGTGAAAACCAGCGTCCTTGTCGCGAGCCTGTTCGACAAAAGTAACAACACCATCGATCTCGCTGTCCGTCACCGGGCGCCGGTACGCGCGAGGCAGAAAACGAGCAAAGACTTCCCGGATATAGGCGGCGTCCTGTCGCTCATCGTCATCGAACAGGACAGACTTGTGACTCTGCGGCGGCCACTCGGGCAGGACGGGACCACTCACCTCCACCCAATCGACAAAGATGGTCGGCGGGTCTTCGTAGTCTCGCTTTGGATTATAATGTCGCAGCGGACCTTTCCATTGAGCTGCCCGTGCCTGAACGTCTTCCAGTGTCCTGGTGGCAGCCGCGATCTCCGCTTTGGAACCGTCCTGTGTGTTGGCCTGTCGAAGAGCATCGCGCGCGTCGCGAACAGCACGATCAAGCTGGTTGTTCTCCGGCGTCGAGACAATCAGGTCCGTGATGTCGTTAAAGGAAAAGTTCACACCGCGTCTAATGCCGTCGGGGCCACTGCGCAGAAACACAACAGTTTCATGGACCTTCGGGGCATCGAGCGGAGCATCAATGGGGATCTCCGTGGCCAGTTCGACGGGGGTGCTTGCCGCATAAAGTGCCTGCACGCTGATCGGCTCGTCACGCGAACCGCGACTCGCACCGGCGAAGATTCGGATCCGGTAGTAGCCATCCTGGGTAATGACCTCGTCAAAAGTGGTTCCGCCCAGCCGCCCCCAGGGGTTTCCCCTTGGTCGGTTACCGTAGCCATGAACAAAACGCACGCCGCCATTGATGAACTCAAAGCCGGACGGCCCGACTTCGACCAGAGTATCGGCGAACCGGCTTTTCGCCCTGGTCCGGAATTTTGACACGCGTGGGTTCTCTTCGAACTTGTAACGCTGCAAACCCTGTTGCGGCTCGGCATCGACGATGGCCCGCTCAGCGATGCGTTCCGCTGCAGCGAGCGTTCGCTCGATTTGAGTTTGATCGAAAAAGAGCGCGACACCGAGTCGATCGTAACCCTCCGCTTTTCCATCGCCTGGTAGATCCTCGACAAGCGGAGCGAGCACCTGTGGATCCATGTGAAGCAGGTCGCGAACGCTGTTTGCATACTCCACACGGTTCAACCGTCGCATCGGGATGCGCCCACCGGCGTTCGTTGCGGCGAGTTCAACTTCGCGGAGGCTCGCATTGATCCATCCAATGACTGGCTCGAATTCGACCGGTTGTGGCTGCCGTTCTTCTTTCGGCGGCATCTCCCCGAGGTTGATCCTGTCCATTACCTCCTTCCACACATCAGCGTTCCTGTCGGCCAGGAAATCGGAGCCGAGTTGATCCAGCCGCAATCCAGCCTGAGCTTTGCGGGCATCGTGACACTGGTAGCAATGAGTTTTAAGAAACGGTTGAACTGTCTGCAGGTAAACTTCCCGCGATTGAGGTGTTGCGGCCGTGCAGATTGAGGATGCGGCCAGCAGGTACGGTAGAACAATGATTGTGAGTCTTGAGTGATTCATGCGGCGTCCCACAACGTCGTTGATTCTGCACTTCAGTTTTTCGCGGAATGCTTCGGTTAACGCTTCGATTCTGAAATTGATCCGTTCCGCAAAATATCTCGTCCGACAGAGAGTCGACAGGATACCAACAGAAGCCTCAGGAAAGCTCGCGTTTCTGCGGTTCAGAATACACAGTGGAACCGGGAACGTAATCGTGGTCGACTCAATCGCCCGTCGAACTGTCGGCGGTTCGGAGAGGGGAGAACAGCAGTGAAATCGATGGCCAGTTCTGAATTGCAGGCTCCGGCCGCTGCTTCTAAGTTCGTTGACGGGGATTCCACTGCGTCAGCGGTGCGGGTATCTTGAGCGGCTGTTTCGCTTTCTAATCGTGAAAACAGCGAGGAATCTGTCAATGCCCGAACAATTGTTTGATCGTTTGCGAGAGCTGCGACAACGCGTTCGGTACGTGCTGTGGGTTTACGGGTTCTGCTGTCTGATCGTGACTCTGTTTCTGACCACGTTGCTCGCGGGTAGTCTCGACTGGCTCTGGCACCTGGATGAGGCCGGCACTCGCGTGTTGCTGGGCCTTGGAATTCTTGCGGCATCCGGCTGGGTGGGCTGGCGGTTTCTGTGGATTCCGCTGACGACCGATTTTTCAAACGTCGAGCTGGCGTCGCGAATCGAAAAGCAGAATCCGACATTTCTGGACAGCCTGTCGAGCACCGTCCAGTTTCTGGAGTCCAACCAGGACGAATTGATCGGTTCGCCGAAACTTCAGCAACAGGTGATTGCTCAGACGTTGCGGCGGCTTGATCAGGTCAGCGTCGATGGTCTGATCGAAACGCGGCCGGTTCAGCGAGTGGCTACCTGGGCGGTTGCGACGTGCGTCCTGGTGGCGGCTGTCGTGGGCTTCAATCAGGCCGACGCGGCAACGGCGATGAATCGACTTCTGTTTCCGTTTTCGTCGACTCCCTGGCCGCGGGATGTCGAGCTTCGATTTGTCGATCAGGATCTGCGACCGCTGACGGCAAGTCTGCATGGCGGGTTGACCGTCGTGCAGGGCGAGACGCTGGAGCTATTTGTCGAAAATCAGCGGGGAGCGTTACCGGCAGATTTGACTTTCGTCCACCGGCGAGCCAGCGGGAAAGTTCTGCGGGAACCGATGCGACAGACAACGCTTTGGGACAGCGACGGCGCCGCTCGCGAGATTGGCGGCGCCAGCCTCCACGTCACCACCGGGCCGCTGTTCTTCTGGGCGCGAGGCGGCGATGGAGAAACCGTGCCGTTGCAGGTGGATGTCGTCCCTCCCCCAAGAATCGAAAACCTGCGAGTTTTCGTGGAACCGCCAGTTTACACCGGACGAACACCTCAAAACTTGCCCGAAGGGGTTGGGCATGTCGAAGGAATCGTCGGGACCAGAGTCGCTGTGACGGCTCGCGTTAACAAGCCACTGGAGTCCGCAACGCTGCATCGCAAAGATGAATCTCCAGAACGGCTGGCAGTCTCGCAGGACGGGCTGGAAGTTTCCGGCGAGTTTCACTTGAGCAATCCGATGAACGGTTCGTGGTGGCTGGTTCTGAAGGATCGGCAGGGTTTCGAGAATCCGGACGCGACGCGGTATGACCTGCGGGTCGCCGTTGACAACGTACCGGATGTCACGATCGAAGAACCGCAAACGGACATGCTGGTCACCGCCGTCGCGAAGATTCCGTTCCGAGTGCTGGCGCGGGACGACCTGGGAATTCGCTCGGCCTGGCTGACATACAAACCTTCGGCGCAAAGTGGTCGACAGCTGGAATTCGTCGATGGAGTCATCGTGGCTCCGAAGCAGAGCAACGAAGGCGGTTTACTCAGGAATACTGATGGTGAGGCATCGCGAGATGAGGGCCCACTGGGCAGAGCGAATGCCGCCGAACCTGGCCGCTTGCCGCTGTTCGATTCAGCAGATCGACCGGAGCAGATCCGGCCGGAACTGGTCTGGGATCTTGGACCGTTTGCGTGGTTGCCTGGCACTCAGATCGTCGTGCACGCAGCGGCTTCGGACTGGTACGACCTCGGCGGAGTGCATTTCGGAACGAGCAATCCTCGCACGTTGATCATCGTCAGTGAGGATGAAAAGCGTGCAGAGCTGACAGATCGGCAGGCGGCGTTGCTGCTGGATCTCGAACGGGCAACGACAGCGCTGGAGTCGGCTCATCAGAATACGAATGAGTTAAAGCTGCAGCTCGAAGAAACTGGTGAACTTCGTCCCGACGATCGAGACGTGCTGAAACGTGTCGAGCTGGATCAGCGACAGGTTGAATCTCGCCTGACGGGGGGAAGCAGCAGCCTGCAGAACGAAGTAAGGAAAATTGCACAGGAACGATCAGATAACTCCGTTGATGATGCTGCCTCGGAAACGCTACTTGGTTCGCTGGCTGGCGAGCTGGAGTTCTTCAGGGCCGACGTCTTTCCAACGATTGAGCGGAAGCTGACTGAAGCTCAGAAATTGAGCGGCTCCGAAAAGCAGCTCGACAGTCGGCGCAGGAACCAGCTCGAAGATGCGCTGGCTTCCGTCAGCAATGAACAGAAAGAAGCGATTCGCAGCCTGAGAGATTTGTTAAGCGATCTTTCTCAGTGGCGGAACGAGCGAAATCTGAACGCCGACCTGCGGGGGCTCACCAGCGATCAGCAGGAACTTGCTCAGTCGACAGCTGAGGTCGGTCAGAAAACCCTGACGCGTTCGCAGGCGGAACTGACTGATCAGGAACGAGCTGATCTGGCAAAACTTTCCGCACGGCAGCAGCAGGTCGCTGAGAATGTTGACGCTTTTCGTGAGCAACTGAAGGAAGCGATTGAGGGCGCGGCGAAGACTCAACCGGACGTTGCAGAAGCATTTGAGAAATCGTTGGAGACGATCGAGCAGTCGGGGATCAGCGGAGAAATGCGACAGGCGGCCAACGATCTCCAGCGAAACCGAGTCGGCGATGCAGTCAGTGCTCAGCAGAAGATTCTTGAGACGATGCGGAAGATTCAGAACGAACTCGACCAGCGCGAAGTCACGGACACGGAAACGCTCGCGAAGAAGCTCGAAGAGGGTCGACATGATCTGGCCGCAGCGCGAAGCCAGCAGGAGACGCTGGAGAAAAAGGTCGAAACTGCCGCCAGCATCAAAGATCAGACCGAGCGTGAACAGCAACTCGAACAGCTTCGACGAGAACAGCAGAAACTGCGGGAAACACTTGAGGAAACTCTGAGGCGGCTGCAACGCCTGCAAAGTTCGGCATCGGCAGCTACCGGTCGAGCTGCCGAACAAATGAAGAATGCCGAATCAAGCCTGTCGAACGATGACGCGTCCGACGCTCTGAAAAAGATTGAGGAAACGCTCGACGATCTCGAACAGGCCGAACGTGAACTGGCCGCTGATCAGAAACAGGTCGAAGAGCAACTGGCTAGAGAGCAGCTTGAGAAACTCGCCGACCAGCTGCAGTCTTTACTCACTCGGCAACAGGCGACAATTAGTGAAACGCAGCGGTTGCAGCTTGAGTTTGACGCGACTGGAAAATGGTCGAGGACGCGTCTGAAGTCGCTCCGAAATCTGACTGACACTCAGCAGAACCTGTTGGATGAAACCAACGTCGCCGCTGAGAATGTCGGTTCCATCGAAATCGTCGCACTGAGTCTTCGCGGAGCGATGCGGTACATGCAGCGAACGATTGAGCGGCTGGATAAGCGCGATACGTCTGTCGGGACGGTGGCTGTTCAACAGCTCGTGGTGCGGCGATTTGAAGAGTTGCTGAAAGCGCTCGCCGACGATGATGCCCGGAATGGTGAGGAAGGGCAGTCTCCAGGTGAGAACCAGGGGAACAAGCAGCAGTCTGGCCCGGAGGGGGACATCGTCACGTTGATCGCTCAGTTGAAAGTGATTCGAAGTTTGCAGGTCGATCTGGCGGAGAGGTATGGCAATGTTCGGAGCCGAGCGGCTTCAAACGAGGAATTAACGGAATCAGATCGAGCAGAACTGCAATCGATCTCTGAGGAGCAGGAACAGATCGCTGACCTGGTCCGAGAGATGACTTCAGCTTTCGGGGATCCGGAACCGGCTAAGGAAGCTCCGGTCAGCGATCCTGGAGTTCTGTTGGAAGAAGACTGAAAGTCGAGTGTCCATTTCTGGAGTGTGACGCGCCATGATTTGTTTCAGACAACGTTGCGGGGAATTTCGACGGAAGATCCTGAGGCTCGCCCTGGCGGTCCTGGCCGCCTCATTGTCTGCAGGTGTAACCGCAGAGGAATCTCCGCCATCGAAGCCGTCCAGCCAGCCAGCATCGGGGGATCTCGATAGGCAGTTGCTCCGTGACCTGCTCCCTGAGCTGCCGTTAGAGCCGAAGTTAACCAGTGACGAATCGGTCGACAAAGCCGTCAACAAAGACAAGGCAGCTGCTGCGCCACAGAGCCAAATGCCGTTTGCTGATGAACTCGACGAAGCCGTCGCTTCCATGCGCGAAGTCAGTCGGCGGCTGGATGAACAAAATCTGTCGAACGATACCGCAGAACTCCAGACAGGGATCGTTTCAAACATTGATGCTCTTATCGAGAAGCTGAGAAAGCTGCCTCCGCCATCATCGTCGAATTCGTCGCCAAATTCAGACAAGGACCAGTCGGATTCTGACTCGACTTCACAAGGACAGAAGTCAGATCCGAAACAAGGGCAGCAACAGGGTTCCCGGAATCAGCACGGAGCGGATTCGACAGCCGGGACTGCTCCGCAACCGCAGAACGGGAAATCTGGTGAGTCGAGCGAACAGAATTTGCGGCAGGCTCAGGAACGATCTGCCGCACTGGCCAGACGTCGTGCGTTGATCGACGAAGTCTGGGGACACCTGCCGCCAGCGATGAGGGAACGGTTGCTGAATGTTGGCAGTGAGAAGCTTCTGCCGAAATACGAAAGCTTGATCCGCCGCTATTACGAAGCGCTGGCAGAGCCGGAGAAAGCTGCTTCCAGACGCTGAAAAGCGGTTTGGAACAACGGCGGGATTTGATATCGAGGGTGGCACAGCCGATTCCAATGCTGAGCCTCGACTCGTATACTCCCGCCTCGTCTGCCATCTTCGGTCGGACGTTGTGTCTGAACTACTCGATAAAAGCTTTGCTCCAATGGCTACTGCCGGCAAAAACAAGACTCCCTCCGAACAAGTACGTTTGCAGGTTCTACTGGCTCGATGCGGCCTGGGGTCGCGTCGAGCGTGCGAGGATTTTATCACCACCGGTCGAGTTACCGTTGACGGTCAGACTGTCACCGAACTTGGAGCCAGGGTAAATCCGGTGACGCAAAGGGTCGAGGTCGATGGAGAATCGATTCGGCCAGACCGGACCGTCTGCTACATGGTAAACAAGCCGAAGGGAATGCTCTGTACAAACAGCGATCCGTCAGGACGTGCGCGAGTGATCGACCTTTTCCCGGCCAGTGCCGGTCGTCTGTTTCCGATTGGTCGGCTGGATGAGAACTCGGTCGGCTTACTGCTCGTCACGAATGACGGCGATCTTGGCCATCAGCTCGCGCATCCGCGGTTTAAGGTTCCCAAAATCTACGAGGTCCAGGTTGCCGGTCGACCGACTCGTGAAATCATGCAGCAGTTACGGCAGGGCATGTACTTCAGTGATGGTCGATTCAAGGTCGACAATGCAAAGACCATCGGAAGCCGTGGTAAGAGCACGATTCTGGAAGTGACGCTCAGCGAGGGCCGAAACCGCGAAATTCGCCGACTTTTCTCTCGAGTTGGCCACAAGGTGATGAAGCTGGAACGGGTCGCCTTCGGTCCGTTACGGTTGCGAGGCGTAGCCGTCGGCGGGTTTCGGAAACTTTCTCATGAAGAAATGAAACTGCTGCGCAGCTACATCGAAAATGGAGAAGCGCGAGTCAAAGCCGCAGAAAAAGCGTCGACGGAAGAAGCTGCAAAACGGAAGGAAAGAAACGACAGACCTGAAAAAATTACCGCCGAAGTTCGTGCTCCACGGAACGCTCCCCAGCGGCGAGTCGTCGAAATTGGTCCGATAAGCACGATCGGCGGTCGTGACATGACTGGCCGGAAAAGGACGCTGAAGACACCGATCGGCAAACGTGCCGGGCGCTCACCAGTGGACGACGATGACGACAACGATTCATCCAACATCGCATCGCACCCGGCGGTTGTCGGCAAGAAGCATCGTCCATCTAAACCTAAGAGCACTGGTGCCGATAAGGCCGCGGTTCGCAGGCCGGTCACTGTGAATTTTGAATCGATCGGTAAATCTGAATTGCCTTCAGCTGGTGAGCGAAAGACAGGTAAAGAAGGGAAGGGGGGCGCCGGCAAAGTGTCGAATCGGAAATCGCCCAGCCGCAAGAAGGAATCTAAAGTGAAGAATTCCAGCAAGAGGCGGAAGCGACGATAAAGACGCCGCCGTTATTTCATCATGCGTGGGTGCTCGATTTCAGTTTCGTGTGGTTGAGGCCGCCTCTTTAGCGAGCAGCAATGCGGGAAGGTGATCAATCGACAAGGGTTTGTCATGGAAACTGGTTGCGAAACACACGATCTGGCAGGTTCAGTTCCAACGGCAGTGGAGTGCCGAGGGCTGGTCATCGACAACAGATGCGTCGCGCAGGACACGTGGATCATGCGTCTCGCCTGCCCGGAGTTGGCAAGGCAGATCACGCCCGGTCAGTTTTTCATGGTCCGTGATGCTCGAGTGACGGACCCGATGCTGGGACGCCCGTTCGCACTGCTCGATGTCTGGACCGATTCCGAAGGGCAGGTTGCCGGAGTCGATTTCGGGTATGTCGTAGTCGGCAAGATGACAAGGCTGATGACAACCTGGCGAGCGGATGATCCCTGCGTCTTATGGGGGCCGCTGGGGAACGGGTTTCCAGTTCCAGACGTCGAGAACCTTTGTCTGGTTGCAGGTGGAATTGGCGTGACGCCATTTCTAGCGGTAACAAACGAAGCTCTTGGCAACAGAGTGTATGGTGAAAATGGTCGTTTAGTTTCGCATCAGCCTAAATCTGTATCATTGTGCTACGGCGCTCGGTCAAAGAATTATCTAGCTTGTGTCGATCTCTTCGAAGCAGCCGGTGCCGATGTTCATATTTCAACAGACAATGGCAGTTTCGGACGCCACGGGTTCGTTACTGATACGCTGGCCGAGTTGGTTTCGAGCGACTCGCCACCGGATGCGATCTTTTGCTGCGGGCCTGAGCCGATGATGGAAGCAGTCGGAAAAATTGCGTCCAGGAACCAGATTCCGTGCTGGCTTTCGCTGGAAACTCCAATGGCGTGCGGCTTCGGAATCTGTTTCAGCTGCGTTACCAGAGTTCGAATGGACGACGGCACGACTGACTACCGAAGAACCTGTGTGGAAGGGCCCGTTTTTCCTGCTGAGAAACTCTGTTTTTCATAACGTTTTCGGCAGAACATTTGAGGGGCTTCGAGTGTTAGTTATGCGGATTCAGAGTTGTGGACTCTAAATTTGTGCTGTAACTTAACCCGTTTGTTGGAATGGGTTTGACGTTCCAGCTGATTCGAAATTTGCCTTCACCAAAGAGTTACCGCAGATCTCAGGACGAGCATCATCGACTCTTCTGATAGCACCTGTCATCTTTTGACGACGACAAAAAGGAGCCCGCTGTGAGCAATTTCACCAGCGACAGCTATCGCCACACTGCTGACGACGCCGCACTGAGTTCGGCTTCCGTCTCCGGTACGCGTGAGATCCCAGCCTGGGCAGTCAGCCTGGCGGTGCATGTCGTCGTTCTCTTAATGCTTCGAAGCATTATCTACGTGACGGCCGGTCCTGACACCGACAACCTGATCACCAGCGTGGTCGACGAGTTAGACCAACGCGACTACAAGTTCGACGTGACTGTTCAGGATCTCGTCGGAAACGCGAGTGAAGCAAACACGTTGACGTCGTCGCAGGCTGCAGCTCAGGTGATGAGCCAGAACCAGCAGGATCAGATCAAGCGGGAGCTTGAAGAGGATCTGCTTGTGGTCGAAGCACCACCAATTAACGAAGTCATGCAGCCGCCGTCGGCTGATCTGACAAGCGTCGTCGAGACAACCGGCACGTCCGAAAAGACGGGCGGTGTTGAGGGCTCTATCGACAGGATGACCTACGAAGTCATCAACTCTCTGAAGGAACGCGAGACTCTGGTCGTCTGGTTATTTGACGAGTCGGGTTCCCTGGCCATTCGCCGAAATGAAATCGCCGACCGGTTTGAGAATATCTACGGTCAACTCGACAGTCTGAAGGCGGAACGAAACTCGCCACTCAAGACCGCGATTGTTGGTTTTGGCGAGGGAATCAATTTCTACACTCCGGAGCCGATTACTGACATCGGGAAAGCTGTCAATCTGGTTCGGGGCATCAAAGACGACGATTCCGGAAAGGAAATGGCATTCACGGCGGTTGGGCAGGTTGTCAACAAGTGGAAGCGATTTCGGTCGGCCCGTGACAAACATAACTGCATGATCGTACTGGTTACTGATGAGCGTGGCGATGACTTTCAGCATCTGGAAACAGTTGCCGCCATGTGCTCAAAGACTGGCTTTCGAGTCTACTGCATCGGCAACTCGTCACCGTTTGGTCGTGAGAAGGGCTATGTGACCTACAAGTATTCAGATGGCTATGAAGTTGACGTTGCGGTCGATCAGGGGCCTGAGTCTGTCCAGATGGAAGTTCTTGATCTTCCTTTCTGGGGAGCACGAGGAGTTGATTCCGGGCGAATTTCGTCCGGGCTTGGTCCCTACGCTCTGACACGCCTCTGTGCGGAAACCGGGGGGCTGTATCTGATCGCTCAGGATTCGCGAGGAAAACAGTTCGATGTTTCGCTGATGAAAGAATACCTGCCGGATTATCGACCGTCGCGGTTCTACCAGCAGGATGTCACTCGAAACTCGACGAAGATGGCTCTGCTGACGGCAGCTGAAGGGACGCGGTTGACGCAAGTCCGTGCTCCTCAGACGCGATTTCGGGCTGACTCGGATAACGCCTTGCGAACAGAAGCTTCAGAAGCTCAGAAGGCTGTAGCCATTCTTGGGCATCGCGTGACTGAAATTGTGACGCAGCTTGAAGCTGGAGAGAAGGACCGCGAGAAGCTCAAGGAACCGCGCTGGCAAGCCGCTTATGACCTCGCGATGGGGCGTGCCTTGGCATTGCAGGCTCGGGCAATGGGTTACAACATCATGCTTGCTCAGATGAAAGTTGCACCAAAGACTTTCGAGAAAGAGGGTAACAATACCTGGACAATGGTTGCTTCTGGCGATGTCGAGACTGGGCCATTGATTCGAAAGATCGTTACCCGTGCCACTGAATATCTCAGCCGCGTGGTCGACAACCACCAGGGAACTCCGTGGGCCTATCTGGCGGAAATGGAACTTGAGCGTCAAATGGGCTGGACCTGGCAGGAGTCATACACAAATTACTCGGCAACTGGACGAATGGGCGGGAACGGAGAACCCCAGAAAGGCGTCCTCTTCCTGGAAGAAGTGGATCCCAAGACAGGGAAGAAGAAGCTGGTTCCTCGTCCGAAACCGCCTAGCCTGTAGTTCAACGCCGCCATTTTTTGCAAGCGGCAAGTACGCATCAATGTGATTGCGTTTATTTTTCCGGAGTATCTGGCTCATGAATCGTTCAGCAAGTTTTTCGGCACTCGGAACTTCCATGGTGGCGCATGTCATCCTGCTGGGAGGTCTGACCTTTATTCACTTTGAACTGAACGACAAGCTGCCTGATATCGTTCTGGAAACTGTGTTTGACGATGAGCGTCAGCAGGAAGAATTCACCAAGCCTCTCGAAACCGACACGGAGATTGCGGAGACGCAGAACTTCATCGCAGGCGGAGCGGTATCGACTGCTGTCGGTGGTTCTGGCGCCCCGGCTGTTGCTCAGCAGAAGGTCGAGACTTCTGAATCGCTTCAGGAAGTTGAGTTTGACGTCCAGGCCAGCGTCAGAGACGTGGTTGGCGAAAACATGCTTGGCGATGACCTGGGTATGGGGGAGGTCAACGGCGAAGTCGGGGCGATGGTCGAAGGGTACGGCGCCGCCTTGTCCAGGATGACTCAGGAACTGATCCGCATGATGCGGTCAGAAAAGGTCATGGCCGTGTGGCTGTTCGATGAGTCGAACAGTATGAAAGACGATCAGGCTGAGATCGCTCAAAAGTTCCATAAAATTTATGAAGAGCTGGGAATTCAGTCTCGAAAAGACGCGAGCCTGAAGGATCGTGAAGAGGTTCTGCTGACTTCAATCTGCAGTTTTGGCAAATCAGTCCGGGAACTCACAAAAAAGTCGACCACAGACGTCAACGAAATCCGCTCTGCGATTGACAAAATTCCAATCGATGAAAGCGGCGACGAGAACATGTATGGGGCCATCCTTGAGGTCATCAAAGAGTTCGGCCCCAAAGCACGAAGCCAAAAACGTCGCCTGGTCATCATCGTCGTCAGTGACGAGTCCCCTTCCGATGCCGGTGACACAAACCTCAATGACTACGGCCAGATCGAACAGGCAATTCAGGCTTGTGAGAAAGCGAAGGCTCCCGTTTATTGCATGGGCCGGGAAGCAATTTTCGGTTACCCGTTTGCCAGGATTCGTTGGCAGGATCCTGTGTACCAGCTTAACCACTGGGTTTGGATCAACCGTGGCCCGGAGACCGCTTATCCTGAGGCTTTGCAATGGGACGGCCTGCACGCTCGGCATGACAGTTCGCCAAGTGGGTTCGGTCCATACTCGCAGGTTCGCCTTTGTAAAGAAACAGGGGGAGTCTACTTCATGCTTCCCGGCGAGGAAGAAAACATCGTCGGAAAGCCAGCGGCCATTGAAGCTCGAAAGTTTCAGGCACTGGCAATGAAGGAGTACGAGCCTCTGCTTCTGTCGCGTCGCGACTACGAAGAGCAACGAGCCCGAAGTGAATTCCGAACAGGCGTGTGGGAAGTGATCAAGAATCTCAACCCACATTGGGATAACAAACTCAACATGAGAACCTGGCACTTCTCAGTTGAGGCTGAGGAATTTCAGAAAGAAGGCGGGCAGGAGTTCGAAAAAGCTTCGTACGCGATGGGGCAATTGAACAAAGCGATCTCATTGATTGAGAAAATTCGACCACTGCGAGCAAAAGAAGATTCGCAGAGATGGCGTGCGGCTTACGACCTGATCAACTCTCAATGTCTCGCCTATCGAGTCAGACTCTTTCAATACCTGCTGACACTCGACGATCATGCGTCGAGTGCACGGAAGCCGAAGGATCCAAAACACAACCGTTGGGACATTCATTACAACGGGAAACACATGATTCCGTCCGACGAGCAGTTTGACCGGATCAAGAAAGGGTTCAAGATTAAAGAATCAAAGTCTGAATATCTTGCACTCCTGGATTCTGAAATGCAGAAAGCTGATCAAGCCTTCGACGCGGTTGCCAAAGAGCACGCCGGGACTCCGTGGGCTGGCCGAGCCATGTGGGATAAGGGCCGTCGATACGGTTTCCGGTTTGATTCCACATTCTGGGATCCAAGGTATGCCGAAGTGGGCAAGCGAATCAAAGTCCCAAAATTCTGATCTTCAGAACACGAAAACGTCAATGAATCCGGAAGGCTCGACAGTTTGTCTGTCGAGCCTTTTGCTTTGAAGCATTGTAAAACCAGCTGCCAATGAGCACACGCTCGACGCAGGTTTGGACAGGGTAATCAAATCCCTGTCACGTGAGACCTGAGTGTCTGCCAGTTTTCGAAACTGAAGCCGCTCGCAACCCGGTTTTCGAAACTGAAGCCGCTCGCAACCCGGTGTACGAAACTAAGTCGAACGCGAGCTATAAGCCATACGCCAGTCCGTGCTTCGTTGTCCGCCGGTTCAGTCGATTGTGATGGTGAAGAGCGTCAAGAACGAATCCGGCAACTGAAACTTCCAGTGCGGCGCGAAAGGTGTCGTCTGTTAACTCAGGTTCGAGCTGCGATGTCAGTTCAGCAAGTTGACCACCAATTCCGGGCAGGGACGCCATTACTTTGCGGGTGTCGGATAGGCTGATTCCATCGCCGATGACGACGAATTCTGTGGTCTCAAAGTGCTCGGCAAGACTTCGAAACTGTTTTGGCTTGAACGACTCGTCAAACACGTTCTTAATCGCCTCGCCCAACAGGCGACTGACAAGTCGATCTTCTTCGCCAGGTTCGTCAGACATGGCCAGTTCCATCTTGCCGCGAGCACTCGGGATAATGTGTGCCAGATCATTGATGCCAACCGCAGCGTACGATTCTCCATGAAGCAAAGCTCTTCGTTCGGCGTTGGAAACAGCGTTTTCAAGATTTGCGATCGACATCCGCACGCTGACGCCGGACGCCTGGTTGACGTGCGGGCTCATGCGAGCGAGCCGTGATGTTTCCTCAAGAATCGAATGAATGAAGGTGGGGACAACGACAGTCACCTCGGTCTCGCGGTCAGTCCATGCATTTTCTCTTGTAATGGTGACGCCGATTTCTCTTGTCGCTGGATAATGCGTACTGATCACAGAACCGATTCGGTCCTTTAGTGGCGTCACGATTCGACCGCGGTTTGTGTAGTCTTCCGGGTTGGCGGAAAAAACAAGGCACAGGTCGAGTGGCAGTCGAACCGTGAAACCTCGGATCTGGATGTCTCTTTCTTCAAGCACATTGAACAGACCGACTTGAATTTTCGGGCTGAGATCCGGCAGCTCATTCATGCAGAAGATTCCGCGATGACTGCGGGGAATCAAGCCAAAATGCATCACATCTTCGCTGGAAAGATGGCGACCTTCTGCGTGCTTGATCAAGTCAACCTCACCGATCAGGTCGGCAATGGTCACGTCAGGTGTCGCCAGTTTTTCGTGGTACCGATCGCTGCGACCCACCCATTCAATCGGGCAGCCATCACCTTCGGTGGCGACTCGATCACGGGCGAAGCGTGACAGAGGACTCAGCGGGTCGTCATTAATTTCGGATCCGGCAACGATCGGAATCGAATCGTCAAGGAGCGTCGCCAACATGCGAAGCATGCGAGTCTTCCCCTGACCGCGCAGCCCGAGAAACAGCAGATCATGTCTGGAAAGAATTGCGTTAGTGATTTGAGGAATGACGGTTTCATCGTAGCCGACGATTCCTGGGAACAATGTTCCGTGTGACTTCAACTTTCGAATCAGGTTACGACGCATTTCGTCTTTGACGCTCTCGGGCGAGTAGCCACTTGCTTTAAGGTCTCCGAGCGTGCCTGGATGATCTGCTGACATGGATGAAAGTCCGTTGGTCGCGAAAGAGGTGGTCGATAATGAACGAGAGAATCAGGTTAGTTTGGCATCGTTGAATCGGGTTCCGTGACAAGTTGCGCTGGTCTGTCGTTGTCGACTCGGGCAAGCATCAGAGGAAGTAGAAAGAGATTTCCAGCAAGCCCTCCCAGCATGGCGACACTCACCAGGATCCCGAAGTAGACTAAAGGAATGAACTGAGACATTGTTAGCACGGACAGGCCAGCAATTAACGCAACGTTGGCGAAAACCAGCGATCGACCAACCTGGGTTTGAGTTCTGTCGATTGATTCCTGAACAGAAACACCAGTTCGCCTGACGCGACGATAAGCAGACAGGTAATGGACGCTGTTATCAACGGTCAAGCCCATTGAGACGCTGGCGATCATTGCAGAAGCAATGTTGATTGGTACGCCAACCCAGCCCATCGTTCCTAGAACGAGTACGATGGGAAACACATTCGGGATGAGTGCAATCAGTCCGATTGTAAAGCTGCGAAAAGCGATCGCCATCATCGTTCCAATTCCAACGGCAGCAATGCAGAAGCTGATCAGCTGGTCTCGAAGAAGGCTTTCAATCAGGAATGTGAGCAGGACGAACATGCCAGTCGTTTCGATTGATGGTGGCGAGACTTCCGCTGCAATTCCTGGTAGCGGTTGAATATCGTCGCGCCGCGCTGCTGGTCGTTCGCCGGGGTGTTGTGGATCCGTCTTCAAGACATCCCGAGCAATTTCATCAACTCTCGCGATCAGCTTCAGCTTTGCTTCAGACTTCTGACGTTCCAGGCCTCGAAGGGCGATTCGCATTCTGCCGTTCTTCGGATCGTAGAGTCCATTGACGATTTCACTTTGCATGTTCGAGAGCAATCCAAGACGCTGTTCGAGCGACAAGGATTTTGAAAAGAACCCAACTCCAATCTCCGTAGGAACAAGGTCCAATCCATCTGTCAGACTGACAACCTTTGTCAGACGCCCCGTGGCAGATGCTGGCTCATGTGATGGTGCGAGCAGGTCTGTCCGCAATCTGGCCGCAAGGGCGCGGACAGTGACAAGAAATTCGTCGGTCAACGGAGTTGGAGCCGAAAAGTTGACTTCCCAGGTTCCGGCTCCACCAAGACGTGTTTCGACAAAGTTCAGAGACTGAACAAGCTCGCTGTCTTCGCGGAAATTCCTACTGAAGTCGGTTTCAACTCTCAATCTGGTCATGCCAATGGTGGCCAGAATCACAATCGAAAGTGCAGTGGCTGTGACTCGACCGGGGCGGCGTTCGACAAATCGCGACACCCCCTGCAGGACTGTGACGAGATGCCTTTCGGATGGAGCGGGGATCGGATCTCCAGCGATCAGGTGAAGCCAGCTATTGAGTCGAGTTGAGTCACGTCGCAGACCATCAGTTCGATGGAACCAGCGTGCCATTCCACCAGGTGTCAGCAGTACGACAACGATGAATATCAGCAGCGTGGCCAGTGCCATCATGAGTCCGAAGCTTCGGACCGGTGTAATGCTGCTGGACAGTAGCGCGGCGAAGCCAACAGCCGTTGTGGCGCACGTCCAGAATATCGGCGGGACCAGTTCGGCAAGTGCTCGGACGAGTGCAGGCCGCCGCTCCATCGTTCTGGTGTATTCTCGAAATCTCATGGCCAGATGAGTTGATGTAGCCACGCCTATGATGGTCACAAGCGAATTCATCATCGAACTGACCATGCTCAATTGAGCACCTGCCAGTACCAGTAAGGCTTCCGTCCAGCGTATCGTGAACACGACGACAACGATCGGCAGCACAACCCATCGCATCGTTCGAAACAGGATAAACAGGACGCAAGCAAGCAGGGCCAGCGAAAACTGGAACAGTTCGTTGCCGTCTTCTTCGACGTATCGAAACATGTCGTGAATTTGAACGGGTTCGCCGACAACATATGCGGGTGGTTGATGGGTTCTCGCCAGTTGCCGAATCTGAGTAACGGTCTCTGCACGTGATACCGGGGCAGATGACTCGGGCAGAAGACGCACGACGATCGCAGTCGTATTGCGGTCTGAGCCAATCAACATGCCCTCGATCAGTTTTACGACTTTGTCCCGTTTGTAGGGAAACGCGAGAGCGTCAACGGCATGTTGAACACTGCCGGATTCCACGCCGGGGATAAGCGATAACTTTTCAGCAAGTGCTTCAATCCGACCTCGACTACTCGGCGAAACTGATGTTGAATCTTCAGAAAGGATGCCTGTCTCTTCCCAGGCGACAATCGCAAATTCGTCACCGCCAAAGTGGGACTTGCTTCGGGCATATGCTGCGAAATGTTGATCGTCGTCTGCGTACAGAGACTCAATGGACTGGTCGAAATTCAGACGAGCAGCAATTGGCCACGCGAGAAACGTCACGATTGCGGCGACGGCCAGAATCGCCAATCTCCAATGAATCACTGCCGCGGCGGTCTTCTCAAGGAAGTTTGGCGGGGAGGGACAGCTCTCGGAGATGGAATCGGAGTTGGCAGGCTGCATTGGGCCGAATTCAGGCACTACGCTTTCATTGACTTGGTTGGTTCTTGATCTGCGACGAAGAATAGTGCTGCTGGCATCTGGTTGCTACTCGCTAATAGAACCTCAGAGTGCCATTCCGGTATCGGATGTGCCTGCAGCCGAGTGATGAACCTTCGCAGCGGATACCGACTTCGTCGCCTCGCAGTCTAAATCGGACGCTCAGAAACGTATTGCTCCGTGACCGATTGTCGGTAGGGCGCATATGGACGGTCGACAGTTCAATAACTCTGGTGACCGGTTACGATTGGCCAATCGGTGGTTACGGAGGCTCGGGAACGAATCATGTCGAGAGAATACGGCAGCGGGAGTGGCTCAGGTCGTGTGCCTGTAATCGCGTGGATCCTTGCGGTCGCCTGCCTGCTGAGAGTCGCTGCTGTCGTGGTACGTTTTGAAAATCTTCAGGTCGACCGGGATGACTATCACGACATCGCTCAGAATCTTCTGAGTGGACACGGCTACTGTTCTACACCTGGGCAGCCGACGGCTTACAGGCCGCCGCTCTACCCGTTTGTCGTTGCCGCGTGTAATTACGCTGGCGGTGCAAGCGTGCTTGGAGCTGTCCAGATCCTGCTCGGGACAGCCACCGTCTGGCTAACGTGGCATCTTGCTGGTCGCTGCCAGCTTTCGAGGCGTACAGCGGCGATCGCTGCAACGTTAGTGGCGATTGATCCGTTGCTGATTGAGTATACGACTCAGGCAATGACCGAGACATTGTCGACATTTCTGGTGACAATGCTGCTCGCCGCGACTTTGTGGGATGGAAATGAAATTGCAAAGAGCGCCCGTGTTGGGCTGCTTTTCGGGTTGGCAGCTTTATGTCGTCCATCTATCTGGGCGTTTGGAGCGACCGCAGGAGCCGTCTGGGTGGTCAAAAATGGGCGTGGCTGTCTGGGTGACGATGTGTTCATTTCGCGAACCTGTTCAAGACATTTGAAGGTCGGAATAGTGTGCCTCGCTGCTGTGGCAATGACCGTCTCTCCGTGGGTTATACGGAACTCAATGGTATTCGGTCGCCCCATTCTGATGACGACTCATGGAGGTTACACCCTGTTGCTGGGAAACAACGAAACGTTTTTCAACGAAGTTGTCATGGGAGGGGCACCATGGAGGGCCTTAAGCCTTAGCGGCTGGCAGAGCGAAAATGAGCGTCACCTGTCTGCAATTGGAATTTCCAGTACTGACGAAGTATCGCGCGATGCTGAGCTATCTCGGATGGCGAAGCAGTGGATTCTCAGCAATCCTATGAAGTTCGTACAAAGTTGTAGTCTGAGAGTTCAGCGGTTCTGGGCTTGCCAACCGTCTGTGTCAACGGACATTCCAACGTGGCTGATTCAAGGCGGGCGAGTCTACTATCTGGGGGCGTTTGTGCTGGCAGCGGTCGGCTTTATCTGTTGTATCAGGATGTGGCTGAAGTATTGGACCATTCCGACAATGGTCGTGGCGCTGGTCCTCGTGCATTCTGTCTATTGGTCCAATGCTCGAATGCGGTCTGCCATCGTTCCCGTCATCGCATTGGCAACAGCGGCGGCTTTCCAGCGGCCACTATACCGGCAGAATTCTTCAAGCTGCATTGAATAAACGAGATTGCATGTTTACTTTCCAATCGTCTGAGCAGTTCTTTCAATACTTAACGGCCACTTGAACTGGAATTGAATTTGCCCGTTTTTGCTCAGATCGAAGGATTCTTTCGAAGGATTCGCTGCTGAGAGGTGTTATACACCTTTAGAATGTTGCGACGCTCTGTAATGCCATTAATGAGGCCGTGTTAACGAGCGATCAGCTTCTGCCCATAGTGCCGGCCAGAGTTGCTCCGACCACATTCAGGGTGTAACTAATTTACATTGCTCGATCGCGCTGCCTTGAGAATTTTCATGATGACTCAAATCAACACCGTCTTCACCATAGAAGTTGTCGGAAACGTCCTCGTTTTGACTCCTCAGGGGGATTCAACCGGATTTCGTTACAGCGATATTCATAGCGAGACGAACGCGGTCATCACGGCGATTGACCGACAGAACGCGCAGCACCTTGTGATTAATTTCAGAAATGTCGAGATCGTTGGTTCAATTATGATCAGTGCGATCATCAAACTGGCGAGAAAAATTACGGCGAAAAAAGGGTACGCGGCATTTTGCTGTACGTCCGACACGATGCAGGAAGTGATGCAGTCGATGAACCTGACCCGTCTCTGGCCCTGCTTCGATTCTCAAGAAGAAGCGATCAAGTCGTTTGAAGCGAAGAACAATGAGTAACTGAAGTCGAACTCGACAACCCTTGAAAACAGAAACGCTGGTGACGTCAGATTTTGATCGTCTCCAGCGTTCTCTAACCAGCCGACGAGCGATTCAATTCGGTGCCTCATTCGCAGTTAAACAGTAGTGAGCGATGCGCGTCGTCCGCGTGGAATCGCCCTCAAGCAATGGGTACGTTTCCGAATTCCGCTCTCTTTCGCTACCAGAATCATCAGAATGACTTACAGCGCTCCGCTGCCGGTCAGGACGACTCGAATCGTCTTGAAGAGAATCTTTATGTCATTCCAGATGCAGCAGTTCTGAAGGTACAGCAGGTCCAGTGCGACTTTACGACGGAAGCTTTCGATATTGTTATCGTAGCCGTTGATCACCTGAGCAGGTCCAGTCAATCCGGGCTTCAGACCGAGTCGGTCGAGATAGTTGGGAATTTCTTCGGACAGTTCCTGCATAAATTCAGGGCGTTCGGGGCGAGGTCCGACGAGTGTCATTTCCCCCTTGAGCACATTCCAGAGCTGCGGCAATTCATCGAGTCGAGTCTTACGCAGGAAGCGACCGATCGACGTAACACGCGGGTCACCCTTTGTCGCAAATTGCGCACCATTCTTCTCAGCGTCGTTCCGCATCGTTCTGAACTTGTAAAGGGTAAATGGCTTGCCGTAGTTGGTCTCGGCTCGGCGGTCAGTTCCTTGCCGGCGGTCACCGGTTTCGGGGATTGCCCCATCTGACAACTGGCGGCGATCTTTCTTCGTTTTCGTGCTGCCACGCAGATTCAGCCCAACCCTTTGCTGTCGGAAAATCACCGGGCCGGGAGAAGTCAGACGCACGGTCAGAGCGGTAAGAGCCAGCACTGGTGCGAGGAGAACGATCATGGTCAGCGAAACAACAATGTCGAGTACGCGTTTGAAGAATCTGGTCGTCAGACTCAAGCAAAGTACGTCCCGTCGAGGTTTCACAAGGCTCAAACGAGTAACCCAGTCAGCCGGCGGGAGGTATTCAGCAACCGCGTAGAGATCAACAAGGTCGGACAGCTCAGAAACTGGTTGCTCTCCAGTTCGCACGGCAGTGCCTTTGCTGGATGGCTGTTTTGTCTCGGGAGCTAATTCTTCATTCAGGATCGAGACGCTCATTGTGTCGGGTGCCTGCTGGTTTGCGGAATCAGTGTGTCAATCAAGCGGCCTTACTGGGTAACGGCAACCTGATGCAGAATATAGAGTCGGAACCACCACACCTTACTTACAGAAGCTGAAGACAGTTCTCTCAATCATAGATTCTGCGCACGCCGATGCTGACGATGGCTCGCGATACTCAACCAATCACCAGGGAGATTATCCGGACGTGGCGACGGTACTGGTTTGTTCTGCGGAAACTTGTGTTGCACGACGGCAACAGTCAGGCCGCCGTTGAAGAATCGTCCCGGTCACCGCGTTCAAGAATATAGAACAGACTTTCGGCGCGAACATTTGGGAGCCAGGCGCGGCGTTGCGGTCGACCGGCGATAATCGGGATTTCGTGAACGATTCTTACATTGAGTCGCCCAGCCAGTTCCCGAAAATCCGCCATCGACATGAAATGCAGATTGGGTGTGTTGTACCATGAGTAGGGGAGTGACTCAGTGACTGGTGTGCGACCGCTGATGACCACCTGCTGTCGGATTTTCCAGTGAGCGAAGTTCGGCACGACGACCAGGGCGCGACGCGAAATTCTCAGCATTTCAGAAAGCACTGAGGCCGGATGTCGAACCTGTTGCAGCGTCTGACTGAGCACCGCGATGTCGAACGTATCATCCGGAATCGTTGACAGTCCTTGGTCCAGGTCCATCAGAATTGCCGGCACACCGCGAGCGATGCACGCGTAGATCTCGCTCAGGTCCAGCTCGGCGCCCTGCACCGAGCAGCCATGATCATCCCGCAGTTTTTCCAGGAGCCGTCCGTCACCACAGCCAAGGTCGATGACACGACTGCCGCGTTCAATGTGCTGCATTAAAAGCTCGTCGGTAATGGCCGCCTGAGGGTCGGGCATGCAGTAGCGTTTCTTACCCACCGTAATTACCTCTTTCCGCAGCCCCAGCGGCGTCTTTTGGACGTTGCTGTACCATTTCCAGACGCGTTCTTTCCAGTAATGGTCTGACGAGTTGGACCAAGGGTTCGATTTCGAGCAGGAAGGCGTCATGACCTTTGGAACTGGTCAGCTCGACAAATGAAACGTTGCGTTTTCCTTTCACAAGCTCCGATACGATCTCCAGACTCTGAGCGGTCGTAAAGAGCCAGTCACTGGTGTAGGAAGCCAGTAGAAAGTTGGCGTTGCAGTTCTCAAGAGCTTTGCGAATTGAACCATACTGCTCGGCCAGATCGAAATAGTCCATGGCGTGTGTCAGGCAGACGTAACTGTTAGCGTCGAACCGCTCGACAAAACGTTTCCCCTGGTAATGAAGGTAGCTGCCGACCTGAAATTCAGTTTCCTGATCGAGGTTGAATTTGAATTGGCTGCTATGCTGGAGTCGCCGACCAAATTTGTCTTCAATCGAAACATCTGACAAGTACGTGATATGGGCGACCATGCGCGCGAGGGCGAGCCCAAAGCGAGGCCCTTCCGGATCGTCGTAATACTCGCCTTTGTTGAACTTTGGATCCGTGAAGATGGCCCGTCTCCCGACGACGTTGAACGCGATGCCCTGAGCCGACAACTTCGCTGCTGCTGCCAGGCAAACAACCGCTGCCATCTGATCCGGAAAACGAGCGGCCCATTCCAACACCTGCATGCCACCGAGACTTCCGCCTACCACGGCAAGCAGTTTTGAGATACCGAGGTGCTCGACGAGAGCAGCGTGAACCTTGACGATGTCTCCGACCGTAATGAATGGAAAGTTCAGCCCGTACTGCTTTCCCGTTTTCGGATCGATGCTGCTGGGACCGGTCGTGCCTTTGCAGCCGCTCAAAACGTTCGCACAAATCACGAAATACTTGTTGGTGTCCAGGCCTTTACCGGGACCGACAAGATCGTTCCACCATCCAGGTTTTTGCTCTTTGCCCGCGTGCCAGCCAGCGACGTGGGCATCGCCCGTTAACGCATGGCAGACAAAAATTGCATTGTCTTTCTCCGGGGACAGCGTTCCGTAAGTTTCATAGGCGACATCAATCGGTCCGAATCTAACGCCGCTTTCAAGGCAGAGTTCATTCGGTGCCTGGAACAGCGTCACCTGCTTTGTTTCGACAAACCCGATCGAATCGTCATCGGGTTGAAATTCGGAATCGTCGTTGGCCATTGATATTTCTTTCGAGACTCGCGTCCCGATTATTCAGCTGCTGGTACTTTCCAAGGGCGCCCGCAAGGGGAAAAGCATACCGAGGCTGACCTCGTTAGGCGACGGATTGGTATGGTCACTCGGAAAACCGAGTTGCAGCAATCCTCGATTTTCGCCTCGCGACCGTCGTAACCCGCAGCTTCGCGACAATTCCGTTACCTGTTGTCAGCAGCCGGGTGCAGGAGCACTTGAACACCCTTGAAATTCGTCATGGCGACGATGTCGAAGATTCGTTTTGCCTTGGGTTCCAGCTCCGCTCCTCGAATCTCGACGCTGACAGCCATCACGTTCTCGGCTCCGAATCGCTGGCCCGCGATCCGTGCTGTTTCAGGCGTCCCTTTACGATTTCCCAAGGCAAGAATTCTGAACGGGCCAATGATTTCTTCGAGTACGGCAGCAGGTTCAGCACCGACAGCCGTGGGTGACGGGCTGCCGCTCATACCGGTTGGAACTCGGAAAGAAACCATGTCGCCAGGATTGACGTGCTGAGGGTTGAACGAGCGAGGGTCAACCGGCAACCACACGACTCGTTCGTTTGGCCCAATCTTCCGATTGAGGTTTTCCTGAGGTGGGGTCTTGAGATCGTCCTGCAGGATGAGCTGGTCTCTGACAAAATCTTTAACCGCCGACTGCCCGACGACCGTGCTGAGATCTCCCCACCGAACCGCAATCTTTTCGAGATTCCCAAGGTTATTTCTGGGGATCTCGACCTTGTCAAAATCCTCGCGTTTGAACCTTTCACCGGCACGGATCTGGTCGACCCGCACGACGACGAAGCTTTCACGCTCGTAGCGATCGGCCTGCCTGGCAATGTACAGCCAGTTGCAGATGCCACCGGCGATTGCCAGCGTCGCGGCAATGATGAGTCCAGGGATACCCTTCATGATTTCTACTGTCTGTCTAAGAGGTGTGGTCTTCGGCTGCGTCGGAAGGCGCCCGTTCCGGCGTCGGAAGAGCGATGACGTTTGAGGTGCCCGTGAGTCTGCCGGATTCAGAAAACGACAGAGTCAGTTCCATCGCCTGACGCGGATGGCCTGTCGAAATCATCCGTCGTTCGAATCTCGCCGCTGTCGCGTTTGCAGATTGTTGCCACGAACGTGTCTGCTGCCAACCGGCTGTGGTTAACTGTGTGCTGATGTTCTGAGTCCATCGCGAGATGTCTGAACGCTGGGCATCGAATCGTTGAAACACGGTCAATTCATCATGCGTGTCCGTTCTCAATGACAACAGAAGCTTTCCGTCATCCGGAACCGGCGTAACGTGAGGCCCGGCACCGTGACCGACTCCGGCTGGGGTCAACAGGAAAGACGTCCATTGTTGCGGGCCACTTGGCGTCGCGATTGCCCAGGCGACGAGTGAATCAGGACTCGACGGCGTTCCTGCGGAACTTGTTGCCATCAGAAAGCTGCCGGGCAGGGGATTGTTTGTCTGGTCAAGCCGATAAATGCTCCAGCGACCTTCACGACTTTTGATTGGTGTCAGAGTCGCAAGCAGGCCGAGCAATCGTGTTTGCTGCTCGGCAGATTTCTCTCCCGATTCTGGTATGGGCCGAGCTGTGTCTGATTCGAGCATTCTGATCAGGCGGTCCAACAGAATGCTGTCAACGCGATCCTGGTCACCGAAGATGACTTTTCGTTCCATGCGAACCGTCTGGTCGCCGGTCAGAATACTGACGGCCGATTCGCCAACTCCCCAGCGGATCGCAGAGCCAGCCGACTGCTGAGCGGACGCCGCAGTAGACGCGACGATGGCCGGATCCGTGTGCCACCATTCGACTAGGCGACCACTGACCGTCAGGACTCCAATACCAACGATGGACATCGCCAGTAGATCGGTCGTCCGTTTGGAAATCTGCCGGGCAGCCTTTCGAAGCGATGATTCACCGATCGGATGTGCGGGGACTTCCGATGCAGTCGTTGCGGCATTCGAGTTGCGATCAGTTTCCTGCATCGTGTTTCGCTCCGTAGGGGGCTAGAGCGACCGCTGAAACGTTTCGAGCTGTTCGATGCGGGCTTCCAGATCCGGGCGATCGCGATTCATGGCCGGAACGAACGGGGCAATCAGTGTTTTCGTCGCGGCAGGCGTTCTCGGATTGTCGTAGATTTCGAGCAGTCGATCGATGTGTGCCAGATGTCCGCGATACATCCTCAGAAAATCCCGCGTGAGACGTTGCGGAACGCGCTGGGTTGCAGACACCAGTGGGTTGATCACCGTCTCCGTCAGCTCGTTCCGATTTGTTGAGCATACTCGGTCCGGGTTCAACAGGAGACCTCGCGGCGAACCTTCCGGCATGTGATAGTCCGGCGCTCGACCGATGCCGTAGGGTGGGTTGTAAGTCAGTCCGGACGGCACGGGATTGCGCAGTTCGTCGTCGTTGTCGAGTGTTTCGAGAATCGGGTTCAGCGGGTTCTGAACAATGGCCAGCGCGGCCTGGTGATATCTTTGAATGAAGCTGCTCAGCGACCGCTCGTAGTCAGCGGGATACAGAAACAGAATCCTTCGTTGCGAGTTCGAGGTAAGCCCCATCTCGCGGAACTGCCAGTCGCGTGAAAGCAGTGGATGCTCGCGAAGCAGATGGATTTGTCTCGGCGGCATGTTGCCCATCACTGGGAACGGTCGTTCGAGTTCGGCCACACCATTGGTCAGTCCGGTTTGCATGTCGAAAAGAGATTCTCGAACCTGAAGCTGCTCACCCGTAGATGCTGACAGCGGCTGGCCACGAACGACGGCGTGGTCTGCGTATGGATCAAAGTCAATTGCCGAGCTGCCACTTTCCGTTTCCATGCGGGCACTGTCAGGCCAGCCTCGACTGTGAGGATCCTCGTCACCATCGCGCGGATCGATCGCTCTCCAGACGATCTGTCGAGCGTTGGTGACGGTGCGAACTTTCCACGATGCTGCTGTGCCAACAATGATCATTAACCCCATGACAAAGAGCATGATTGGCAGACTGAGAGTCAGTTCGAGTGGCGCCAGACCAGCGCGTGGCGCCGTAAATCTGCTCTTTTCTTCGTTTGAGAATTGAGAACCATTGAAAGCACGGAATGACATGGAAGACGTGCGGCGACCAGAAGTCGGCGTCCCTTTCCGTGTCATTTTCTGTTTTCCGTAGTTTTTCATGAGTCTGCGTACTCTCTTAATCTTCGTCGGTGGCGTCGTCATGCACCGTTGATCTCTATTCAGTTTTTATGAGGTCTTCAATTCGCAGGGTGGGCATTGCCCACCAGCAATTTGTAAACCAGTCGTGGATCATGGTGGGCAGGCTTCACCCTGCTGGTTCGAGTGAATGATCAGTGAGTATTAACTCGCTTGAGGATGTTGTTTTCATCTTCGCCATAATCCGGAAGGCGAACGTCCGCGAAATCGCCGCCTGGATTGGTTTGAAGGATCTCCGGAAGTCGTTGAGCGGTCGCCGGAATCAGTTGAACCATCCAGTTCTGATTCAGCAGATCCCAGTGCGTCGGATAGTTTTCGAGCAGCCAGCGCTCACGCAGAACTCGTTCGAGCGAATCGCTCTCCGGTGGTGTGACAGCCGGGGGCCGGTTTCTCGGAACTTCCAGCTGGCTGGTGAATCCGAATGTGCCACCAAGACTGACTTCATCAGTTCCGTCTCCGTCGTCAGCTGCCGGTTCACCGACATGAATCAGGTATTTGCGTGGGCGAGGGATAAATAGGGAAATCTGAGAAAACGTCTGCGCGTCAGCGTCCGTCTTCAATGGATTGATAAATAAACCGGGGCCGAGTTCGGCACGGTGCCGCCGGTACGTTACCCCGATGAAGTGAAAGTTGTCCTCAATATACCCATCCAGATCGACAAGGCTTCGCAGGTTGTTCATGACCCACGGGAAGTCAGAATCCCTCCGTCGATTGAGCACAGTCCTTTCGTCAGGACGCTCGGCGCGACGGATCAGATTTTCCATTGGCTCGTCGACGTTCGTGAATCGCAACAGCATCGGGACATTGGTTACGGGATATTCGATGTTGAGCAACCGCTCAAGTTGACCGCAGGTCGCGATTCTCCACAGGTGAAAGTAGGCCGACATCTTGGCGTCGTGATTGAAGAGCCGCAGGCGGTCGAAGTTCCAGTCGTTTAGAAACCGGCGAGCCACGTTTCGACGTTGTCGCAACGCGATTTCGAGATAAACGTCCGCATCGAGCAGTTGTGGGTAATCATTCTGAAACGGATCTGGATCGACGACAGGCATCGTTCGAGTCAGCGGGTCCGACTCGTCGTCGAGCGCAACCGGCAGAACGGTCGTTCGCCAGAGAATCGCGCGCTGACTGCCGCGTTTCAGTTCGTACTCAGCTTGCAGTTCTGATGATCCTTCCTGACGGCTCGGTCCAAGCAGTCCGTGACGCCTGGCAACTTCGTCGGTGACCGATTGAGCCAACTCCGGCACCGTCTGCAGCAGGCTGCGTTGAAACTCGCCGATCAACTGGTTGGCAAGAATGTGCTCAAAGACCGGGAGGCTCAGTTCTGAGGCCGCGGCGGTGAGCTCACCATAAGCCGCGACGGCTTCCTGCTCTTTGAAAACCTTGTCGACGATCGCAGGACCGAGTTCCGCAAATTTGGGAAACTCAGCCGTGGACAACGTCTCCCCGACGAAAGTCCAGGCGTCCAGCACGGGAGGAGTCAGGCTCTCCGCATTTCGGTCTCGACCCTCGCGAAGAAACGCTGTCATGGCGAAAACGTCAGAGAGCAGATGATTCGAGAACGCCAGACCGTTCATGCCGCGAGCCAGCACAACGCCGCCGGAATAAGTAGCAGCATCCGACGCGTTCTGCATCTTCAGTTTGTCGTCGATGTGCGTGCCGACGTTGACGATCATCACCAGAATCATCGTAAACATCAGCAGGGTAAACACCGTCACGATGCTGATCGATCCGCGCTCGTCGTTGTGAACTCGACGAGGCAGTTCTTTCAGACATCGCGAGATTGTGCTCGCAAGCCGTTGCATGATTTCAGTTGATGTTCTGTTCATACGCCAGGAGAGGTTTGAAGCCTTCGTTCGTCAACGTGGCTGACGCGGAAATGGGAACCGTGTAGGACGGACGTGTCCACGGGACGCTGTCACCAGAGCCCCCGCGAATTTCGACTCGCGAAGAAACCCGGTCGGGTTCGCCGTCTGCTCGAACGATAAATTTCGCGAGGAAACGGCCGGGCCCCGGCAGTAGCGCAAAGTCATGAGTGACCGTCAGTCGAATGGGATCCTGCCAGCCGATTTCGTGAGGAACCCATGCACGAATCCATTCTCCCTCGTCGTTTCGTTGTGGCAGACCGTCGAATAGAACGAGCTCTCGCGGATTGTAAGTCGGCCCGTCGAGCGTGTCTTTGTCGAAAAAGGCAAGTTCCACTCGCGTGTTCCAGTACGCGTACGAAAGTTTGTTGAGCAGTCGCTCAGAAATTCTGGAATTGCTCTGCGCCGATGGCACCAGCCGCTGATACATCTGCTGGAATGCCCACGGCTGCACGCCACACTGCGGACAGAAAACCTGCTCAACCATTTGACGCGACGGGCTGACAGGAGCGGTGGCCATTGCGGCGGCTCCGAAAACCTTTTCCAGCTTGTACGCGGCAGAAGCCTGCGACTCCTGAATCCCGGTACCAGATCCGTTGAAGATGAGGTTAATCGGAACGTCGTCCTGGAGAGGCAGCTGAAGCTCGTTCTCAATTTCTTCCGCATCACTGGTCGAGCTGCCGATGAGTCGCGCGGGCGTCCAGACGATCGCGGCCCGTGCCGCAGCGAAGGCTGCATAATGCACGCCCATGATGCCAATCATCAGCTGGCTGACCTGGACAATAAACATCACGATCATGATGAACAGCGGCAGCGTCAGGACAAAACTCAACGACTGAACGGCCCCTTCTTCAGAGCGATGCAGTTGCCTGATTCGAGTCATCTGAAATCGCGCACCGCTCGCCTGGACCACCAGTCGCAGCAGAATCAATGCCGCGACAAGGGCCGTCAGAGCGGGCAGCAGTGCTTGAAGAACCGCACGGTTCACAACCAGGTCTCCGGAACTCTCTTCGGTAAAGAACGGCTCGCGCAACGACGGCCTCAGGTGATACGCAGGAGCGACCTGCCGATCAACGCAAAACAGCTGGAAATCATGAATTCATGACAGGATGCGCCCTTATCAGGGACGACCGAGCTCAGAGACAGCGTCGCTGACTTCCGGCCAGACGACAATGCACACCGCGATCAGCGCCGACGGGGCCAGAAACAACCCCTGTTCGAGCGGCTTCTTTTCGTCGTGGTTAAGTGGGATCCAGCTTCGCGCTTTCAGTATTGCCGCCGAGTGTTCAACGCCCCGACGTACCAGAGCAATGCTCCCATGACGCCAGATGATGGCCGAAATGCCCAGCACAAATCCCAAAGAAAACGTCCAGAGCAGGGCTTCGATTCCGGACTCAAGTCCGAGAAAACTGCCGATCATCGCCAGCAGTTTGACATCGCCGCCGCCCATCTGGAAAAAGACGAAAGCGGTCAGCATGATCATCCCGCAACAGAGAAAACCAGTCGTGGCAAACCCGAGCCCGTCAAAACCCGGCTCGGATAAACCCAAACCAGCAGAGTTCAGCAGCAGTCCGCCGACGATGCCGGGGTAGCAGTTCCAGTTGTAAATCGTGTGCGAACGCGCGTCCGTCCAGGCCGCAACGCAGAGCAGAATCAGCAGCACACCAACCGCAACCATGAGAGTCCTGAACTTTGCCGGAAACTGGATCGCTGAAAAAATAAGACCACGGAAGTCACGGAATGACACGGATAGAACTCACTGTCTCCCGTGTAATTCGGTGTCTCCGTGGTCAAACTCTTCTTGAAATGCGATCTGGCGAAGCAGCGTTACCAGAATCAGATTCGTCCACCATTGTTCGCCGCATCGCTGCTGCCTTCTTCGAGCTCGTCCAGTCCCTGATTGAAGTAGTCGCGGATGCGGGGCCAGCCGAATTTGATCAGAAAGATCAGGATCGGGATCGCAATCGCTCCGATGATGAGAATCGTCTCCAGGCTGACGGCGCCTCGTTCGTCGCGGTGAACCTTGCGGAGCAGATCGCGAAATGTGACCTTCGAACTCATCTGACTGTTCCTTGTCGCTACCGTTTTCGTCAGGCGGCTGTCGAGTCTCTGTCTCGAACGGGTCAGAGACTGAGGCTCTACATCATCGGCCATGCAACGAGTGTGCAGACCATTTCATAGGTTAGTTGAATTATCCGTTTGCCGGTCGGGATGGCGAAAGCCATGATCGGCAGGATGACTCCGAGAACAAGAATATAATCAAGAGTCGATGCCCCGGCACGTTGGTGGCCGGTTGCCAGACGGATTGAGTTTGCAGGTCGTTTACATCGTCGATTCTGCATCGCAGTCCTCGAAGAGTTCTCCGCACTCAGCCGTGCAATTCGTCACGCAGCGTACAGGCTGCTCCTGCTGGATACCAGATCCCAGGAGTCGCCGAGTCTCTACAACGAAACCTCGCGACAGGATTCAACAACTGAAACGGAATCGCTCCAAAACTGAGTCTACAAGGCGTGATCATCATTCAAGGAACCGTTGCCCGCAGTTTCACCGTTTCGACTGATTACGTCGGTTTGAATGTCTTCCGTTCTTTCATGGCATCCATGCGTTGTTGCAGTTCAACTTCGAAGCCGCGATTGACTGGCCGGTAGTAGGATCGGTCGATTCCCAGGTAATCCTGATCGACCCAGCCTTCGTCGGAGTTGTGAGCGTATTCGTAGCCTTCGCCATGTCCGAGCCGTTCGGCTCCCTTGTAGTGAGCATCCTTCAGGTGAGTGGGAACCGGCAGGACTCGTCTTTCCCGAACGTCCTGCATGGCTTCGTTGATCGCGACGTAGGCGGCGTTGGATTTCGGGGCCAGGGCGACGTACGTTGCTGCCTGAGACAGCATGATCCGACATTCGGGCATTCCTACCATCAGCGTTGCCTGAGCGGCAGCGTTCGCAATGACCAGTGCCTGAGGATCGGCGTTGCCGACATCTTCAGACGCCGCAATCACGATTCGACGCGCGAGGAATCGCGGATCCTCGCCGGCTTCCAGCATTCGAGCCAGCCAGTAGACCGCCGCATCGGCATCGCTGCCCCGCATACTCTTAATCAATGCGCTCGCGGAGTCGTAATGGGCATCGTCGTCGTACTGAATCGCTTTCTTTTGAATTGATTCCTGCGCGATGGCGAGATCGATCTCTGCTCCCGGAACTGACAACGCACTGATCTCCAGCGCGGTCAATGCACGGCGGATGTCTCCATCAGAAACTTCAGCAAGAAAGCTGACGGCTTCTTCGGTCGCTGAAACCTTCAGATCGCCAAGTCCTCGTTCCGAGTCGGTCAGTGCTCGCCGAAGGACGGTTCGCACGTCTTGTGGTTCAACCGGTTTGAACTCGAACACCTGACTGCGGCTGACGAGCGGCGATACCAGCGAGAAGAATGGATTCTCAGTTGTCGCCCCGATCAGTCGAACAACGCCGGACTCTACATCCGGCAGTAGGACGTCCTGCTGAGTTCGATTGAAGTGGTGCAGTTCGTCGACGAAAAGCAGCGTCGCCTTACCACCCGTGGCCAGTCGGTCGCGAGCCTGATCCAGCAGAGTCCGTACTTCTTTGACTCCAGCCGAGGCGGCATTCAATCGCGAGAAGACCGACTTTGTTTGCCCGGCAATGACTTCGGCCAGCGACGTTTTTCCACAGCCGGGCGGCCCGTAAAAAATGACTGACGACAGTCGGTCGGCAGCAAGGATTCGGCGGAGCAACTTTCCTTCGCCCAGAAAATGTTGCTGACCGACAAATTCGTCGAGGTTTCGCGGACGCATTCGAGCGGCCAACGGTTTCGCTTTGTCGAGATGACTGGCTTCAGCCTTTGCGAAGAGATTCATGCTCTGTCTCGAATTATTCAGGATCGGTGTCTGTGTCTGACTCTGGCAAAAGGAGTTCTTCCTGGCCAGCTCGACGGCGAATCCAGCAGACGCCGCGGTTTATAGCGCGACGACGAATGATCAGGATTTCCAGTCGTCGTTTACCAGGGAAATCGATCAGCATGACTCCCAGAAGAATCGTCAACAGCCCCTGGCCCGGCAGGATCAGCATGGCGATACCTGCCAGCAGAAGCACGCCCCCCAGCAGGTTCTTGAAGAATCGACCGAGCAGTGACACAACCGGATGTTGGTGCCGGAATCGTAAATGCCCCTTTGATTTCGGCATGAAATAGTCAGTCGGAATTCTCGCCACCAGCCACGGAACCATCAGCAGCGAACCGACGAAAAGTACAATCGAAGACAACGTCAGCCATTGCAGAGCAGCCTTATGGTCGGCCCCCCAGGCTCGAGCTGATTCTGCGATCGCCTGAAAATCGACATCCTCAAGTGAGCCTGTTGGGAAAACGTACCGGAGCAGCACGGCGAGCAGTAGCAGAGATGTTGCCAGCCAGTCGGCGCGGGACCAGACGTCGCTGCGCGAGTTGAAACGGATGAAATCAAGAAAGGCACCGGTGGGACATCCGTATCGGCAATAAGCCATGGGAATAAACAGCGACGCTCCCAGCCCGACGATTGCGATTGTGATGGTGGCAGTACCAGCGGCCTGAAAGACCCACGCGTCGAAAGGTTCCAGGTCCACCAGGCTGAATGGTAGATGCAGCATGCTGACAACGATGCACCAGGCGAGCAGCCCGAATGGGAGAAGTGGCAGAGTTTGATGCAGCCAGCGAGGCAACTGCGGTTGAAGGGGCAGACGTTTTTTTACGAGTTGCTGGACCGCTCCGTGCGGGCATAGCTGGTGACAGTAAATCTGGCTCCTGGATGTGGCCGGGACAATGACGGCGGCGATAGAGATGGCGACCAGTCCGACCGCGATTTCCCATGGGACGTTGTTCTGAGCCCAGCCAGCCAGTGTCGCCAGCGAAATCATGTCCCCATTGAGAAGGCCAATGACTGAGATGACCGCTGCCAGGAGAGCCAGTCGTGCGATGCGGAACTTCCTGAGTCGGCTGAGGCCGATGATCAGGCCGGAAACCAGAACCGTCAGCGTCGCCAGCTGACGAGTATTCGGCATCGAAGATGAAGACGTCGCTGAAGCGACTGACTTCACTTCTGTGGCCGCGCGACTGGCTGCCAATACGATCGCATCGGCGACGTTCATACTGGTCATCGTTGCTCCTGAGACGCCCTCGACCCGAGCTTCGAAAAGATCCAGCTTCGCAAGTTCTGTCAGCGAACGGCCGTTAAACAGATTCAGAAAGTAATCCTCATCCTTCACGTATCTGACGTACGGTTCGTTATCGAAGCTGTGGCGAAGCCGGATGCCGAGAACTTTTTCCTCGGCGTCCAGCATGATCAACGTGTCTGTCGGACCTTGATAGCCGACAAGATTGTCAGCGGCTGGGGACGTACGAAACACGTAGCCCAGCAGCGAACCAGATGTGTCGAGAATCCGGTGCAGAGCAGGGCGTCGTGGATCGGGAGAAAGTGCGGACGCCATCGGAAACTGCAAAGCGATTTCCGAGACATTCAGCGGCTCGGGAAACCTTAGCGACGGGATGCTGCCACCGAGACGCGTCGCAATCGATTCGGCGATCGCCAGACTGGTAAGCGTGGCGCCGGATACTCCGTCGACGAAAGTTCGATTCGCGGCATCGTTCCACGAAGTGCCATCCCAGGAATGAAGAAACTCGCTCTGTCGCTCAATGAGTTCAACATGTTCCCGCGTGTCACGGCTCCAGAGAATCTTCAGGCCGATGATTCGTTCGTCCGTGTCGAAGGCCATCAGCACGTTCGTCGGTCCGGAGAAACCAATGATCCCGTCAGACTGCGGCGATGTCTGGACGACAAAACCGATGGGCTCGCCGGTCGAGTCGACGACCTGCTGAGTGCGGCGACTGGCGTCGAACATTCCACCTTCGGCGACTGCCGGGAAGAACATCCGCAGGAGCCCGGTGTCGATCGGCTGCTGATCGCGCGACGCCTCGGCAGCCAGATAGCTGCGGTGCTGCTGCCGGATCAGCAACAGTATCAGGACAACAAGCCCCAGCCGCAGGACGTGTAGAACGATCGCTCGAACCGGTCGTTTTCTACGAGGCTGAAGCGGCGATTCGCGAACAACTGGCAGCCGAAGATTTACAGGTACATGATCCATAACACCGATCCGTCATCGAATCCGTCGTGTTACTTAACCGGCACAACCTGCAATGCGTCAGCGTGGACATTACCGTCTGAGCCAGTCGTTGAAATGATGACTGCAACTGACTCGCCTTTCTCAAGTGAGTACGTACCCAGGCTGGCAAACCCGTTCTCCAACGGCGCAGCTTTCCGCATATTGAGCACGGTAACGGACTCATCGGAATCAATGTCAACGCTCACCATTACTTTTGTCGATCGATTTTCGTGCGGCTGGTAGCTGATTCGGATGTCGAATTTTCCGGTTGATGGTGCGTTGAATTTCCAGGTCAGCTTCGAGTTGCTGCCGGCTCCGGCGTAAGAGTAGCCCCACCCAACAAAGCCTTTAAGCCCTGTTCCTTCCGTCCACTTGCCTTCCTTCTTGGCCTGGCGGTCATCGAGTACGAGACCTTCCAGTTTCGCTGGATCGATGCCTGGTATTGGACCATTGGAGCCAGCCAGTGGTAGAGAGTCGGCTGGGATGATGATTTTGCTGGAGACTGTCTCGCGGTGAGCCTTGCCGGGAAGTTCGAGCAACGTTTTCAGTTCGTCGAGGTATCGCTCATAGACGTCTCGTGGCGTACAGCTTTGCAGAGTGCAGATCGACGCGGCCTTTCCGACGACTTCACCCATCATGCCGCAGGTTTTCATGACGCGAACGGTGCCGAGTGCCTGATGCGTCACGCTGATGCAGCGTCCCGCCATGAACAGATTGTCGATGTTTCGCGAGTAGAAGCATCGGTAGGGCACAGGGTATCCATATGAGCGATCGACTCGGCGGTCGTGAACAGCGTATGAAATGAACGGGTTGTCTTTGAACTTTTCCGCGTATTGCTCTTTCGGATAATGGAGGTCGATTGACCAGGTGCTCGGCACACAGCCGTCTGGGAAATCTTTCTTCGCCACAATGTCGTCCTGAGTCAGCACGACGTCGCCCTGTAGAAGGCGGGACTCGCGAGGTCCACCAATGTACGCCACCCAGGTCAGGAATGCGTTCTTGTGCTCGGCGGCTCCATCGCGGTTTTTCATGGCATTGAAGGCGCCGTAGACCGCTCGCAGGTTCCAGTCTCGGATTGACTCGGCACCACCCAGTGGGTCTTTGTCGAAACCGCTCTCCCAGAACCATTGGCCGTGGAAGTCGCGTGGGTATGGAAAGTCTTTCATGTCGAGGTCGAGCGCCCACGGCGTCTGCGGGTAGGTGGTGGGAGTTTCGGCGTTCGCCCACGCCCACATATTGCTCATCCCCATGCGACCGTCTTCCGCCATGTTCCAGTCGGCTTTGGCGAGGTATCCGATCGTGCCGTGTCCGGTGCAATCCGAAAAGAGCTTTCCGGTGAAGCGTGAATGTTCGCTGGTTCGAGTGTCAAAGGCATGAATCGCGACAATTCGGTTGTCCTGGGTATCAACTTTGTAGGCGTGATGGTTGAGGAACAGGTCGATGTTTTTTTCTGCGCGAACGATAGCCTCTTTCTGAGCGTCGCCGAATTCCTCGTATGTGCCTGGAGATTTTTTCGCGTGATCGCAGAACTCTTCGATGATCTCACCGATGCGAGGGTATTTGCCGCGACGGATATTTCCCATCGCCCAGACACGGACTTCACTGGAGCCATTTCCACCAAGGACGGGGCGATTCTGCACGAGGGCCACTTTGCAGCCCATGCGTGCGGCGGAAATCGCTGCCCCCATCCCTGCATAACCGCCGCCGACGACGACCAGATCGTAAGGGCCGCGAGGTGTCGATTCTTTGTCGAGGCCAAGTAGTTCGCGACGCCAGTCAGCGAGAATGGTCGAGTCATCCGGGGGAGCCTGATTGCTCTTTGTGAGAAAGATGGCGTCGCAGCGACCGTCAAAGCCGGTCAGGTCGTGCAGGCCGATTTCGACATCCTTCGAGTCAATGGAAACTGTGCCGCCGTCATGCCAGCTCCATTCAGCAGACTTTGTTCCGAACGTTTCTTTCAGCCGCTGGCCGTTGAATGACAACTCAAACCGTCCGGGCTGACCTTTGGCGCCCCATTTAGCGACCCAGTCAATCGTTCGGACAAAGACGCGATACGTGCCGGTTGACGGCACCTGGACAGTGGTCGTCGCATCCTTCACTGGTCGCCCCAATCCATGAGCCAACAGGTAAGGAGACCCCATCGTGTCGATGAATTGAGTATCCAGCTTCCAACCACCGTGGGCAGAGAAGCTCTCCGCTTCAACCAGAACAGCGTCGGCGGCCGAGACTCTGGAGAACAGGCTCAGGCAAACGAAGAGCGAGAATATAAAACGCATCGGTAGACTTTCAGGTAAAGACACTGACTTTAAACCTCAAAACCGCTGTCGGAGCACTCCGCTTGCTGGCGGATTTTCCTCATTGCCTCGTCGCGGCACTCTTCGGCAGGAACGGTACACAATTCACAGATTGATTTACCATCCTGGCCCGGCATATTGGCGAGCCCGCCGCAGCTTCCTTTAATTGTTCGATTGCTGAAAATTACTCCCACGGCCATGCCTGCGATGGCGAGAGCAAAGATGCCGACAGCGGCCAGGACCGTCGCGACAATCGGATTCGCTTCGTTTGCAGAGTCTGTCGGAGGAACAGCGCCGACGACCAGAGGAAACGTTTCCGACACCCGGATTTCGAATCCGTCGTCGTTTCGCATGATGAAGTAAGTCGCGAGGTTTTCCCGTTCGGCCAGTTCCAGGCCGCGTTCAGGCCCGAGCACTTCGATCGCCGTTGCCAGTGCGTCGGCTGTCAGGCAGTCTTTCGCCAGAACGGAAACGGACGTGAGGTTGTGGGTAACCGGTCGACCGGTCGCTGGATCAATCGTGTGTGAGTATCGCCGTCCGTCGACTTCAAAGTAATTCCGGTAATCACCTGAAGTGGCCAGTGACTGATCGTCCAGCCGCAACGCCGCATGAATCTGACGAGGCAGAGCGTCCGGAGTCTCAATTCCCGCCGTCCAGGAACTGCCGTCTGCCTTGCGACGGAAACTTCGCATCTCGCCGCCAATTTCCACCAGGTGGCCACCCGAGACCTGTTCCGTCAGAAGTTTCGAGACAAGGTCAACGGCATATCCTTTGGCGATGGCTGAAAGGTTCAACTGAAGTTCCGGGCGTTTTTTCAACAGGGCTGGTGGGACAAGTCGAACGTCGATCTCTTCAAACCCGACTGCGGACCTTGCCTGGTCGACTTCGGAATCTGAGGGAAGCTTCTGCTCACCGGGGGCTTCTGCGAAGTGCCAGAGTTTGATGAGCGGTGCGACCGTCGGGTCAAACGCGCCGGCGCTGATCTTCCAGATTCGCTTCGCTTCTGAAACGACGAACGCTGTGTCTTGCGAAACCGGAAACCAGTCAGTCGACGTTGAAGAGTTGAAGCGGGACAGCTCCGAGTCTGGACGCCACGTCGACATCTGATCTTCGAGTTGGTTCAACGCCTGATCAACATCCGCCCGAATTGCAGCCAGCCCGGCTGCAGGCAGTGGATCGGCCAGAACGATCCGGTAGGAAGTTCCCATCGTCTGACCACTGATAATATTGGCTGACGAAGCGTCAAATCCGGCCAGAAAGAGTGCTGCGCAGGCCAGTATGCAGTGAGCAAGTGTGCTGACGCTGAGGTTTAGAAACTTGTCGGCATCTGACTTGTGCACGGGATTCGTTTCTTATGTTGTGAGTTAATCAGCTGACGAATGAGGCTCAGAACTGGTGGCGTTTCAGCAGATCAGGCAGTGACTGAAATTACGGTTGCGGTTCGTTCTCTGGCTCATTGGATTTGGTAGAAGTCGCTTTAACCGTACCGACGTCCAGGCCCTCTCTGGCTTTGAACAGTCTGGGGGCACCGCCAGCCTGCGGCTTGCGAAATTCAGAGTGCGACCCGGGGGCGAGTGCGTACTGCACGTATTCGCCGTCAATGCGTCGCCGATAAATAAGCGGGTACGCAATGGGGTAGTCGTGCGACTTGCCAGGTTCGAGCGTGTACGGCCCTCCCCATCCACTGAAGGGCCCCTTTGTTTCGTAGACGAGATTCTCCTCGCTGCTGTTTGTCAATTTGACGCCCGGTGGAGAAAAAGTGACTGATAAGGCAGGGCTTTTCCAGGAAACATCCGACAGTCTGAGCTGAGTCAGACCGAGATCGATGTCGGGGATAATCGTCTGTGATGCCGGGCCCTGAGCCGTCCAGCGATTCCAGGATTCCCTGAAATGTTTAAGTAACGCATCCTTGTGAATTGTGGCGTCCGTCGGTGTGTATCCGACGGCAAATTCGGCGTTCACGTCAACGATGGGTTGACCTTCCCACTTCAACTGTAGAGCGCGAGCTTCGTTGGAAACTCGTTCGAGTGACGTAAGCGTTCCCTGATCGACTGAGTATCGGATATTCGCGAACGGCTTCCAGTTGCCTCGCTCATTAGCAGCACGCGTTGAAACAGTGAACAGCAGCCCAGAAGCCTGGAACTGCATGCCGTCGTTCTTTGGGTTGCTGCCAATCGCGATCGGATCGGCAAGGTGCAGCACCGTTGAAACTCGGACATCTGGTCCAAGTGATGCCAGTTCGGGGAACGCTCGAGTCAGTGAGGATCGGTCAGCCAGCCCCGCGAAGGACGCATCGGGAATGTCGAGCACATTGATCTTTGCGACGTCAGCAGCCACCAGAAGTTTTGTCAGCCCCTCAAGAATGTTTGGGGCAATTGAGACTTCAAGATCAGTCGTTCGGCTAACGGCCTCGGCTGTGACGTTTGTGACGACCTGTCGAGCCGGCTTGTCGGGGGCGGATTCGGGAGTCACAGCCGCGGCGGTAAGACCAAGCACGACTGAGATCCCTGATTCATCAGTCGAGACATCCTGCGGCCAGATACGAACTCGAGGGCGGAAGACGGGCAACGGCCAGAAGCTGCCGATCATTCCGTTGGCCTGGTCAAGTTCAAGCTTCTCTTCCATCGCCGCGACAAGAGACGGCACCAGACCGCGAACTTCCTGCTCGATCCTGGCCTTGTTTCCGTACAGACCTTCGACCAGTCCCTGTGAAACCTTGTCGCGAGTCATCCCGAATCCTCGCACACTGACACCAGCCGGGGCGGTGACATACCAGTTGTCGTACGGAATATCGAAACGTGTGCCAACTGGTTTCAGCCGTAAACGGCGATCTTTGATATACGGCGTCACGTCGAAACTCAGCCAGACGGGATCCCGATGCCCGATGACGATGTCGATCGGCCCGGTTGACGCTGAGTGATCGCGACCAATAACCGACGTGCCACCAATTCTGAGAACCGCGTTCTGTACGCCAATCTGCACGTTCAGCCGATCTTTTCGATACGCGTTCAACCGAACTCGCCACACGTTGGCCGAGTAGGAAATGCTGCCGAACGTGATCTGGAACTGACGACCTTCGACGACAGTTCCGTCGTAAATGTCGGGCAGTGAACCTCGCATCAGATCTTTGGGAAGTAGATCGGGGATCGCCATCGCCAGTGCGTCCAGCATGGTATTGCCCAGCCGGATCGTTGCCGCGCCTTCAAGATCCAATGCCGGAATGAACGGAGAATTGTCGACCGGTGCATCGTCAATCGGAACTCGCAACGCGAGCGCCCGTGGATGGTCGCCGTTCGGGTCGAGCATCCACTGAATCACCGCATCAGTGTCGTAGACGATATGCGTGATGTCGTGCTTGCCACCGGAAATTTCGGTATAGCGGGGTTCTGCTCCTGCCGAACGTAGAGCGGCAACCGTGCGACGGGATTGAGAAGGACGAATGGCTGCATCGTCCGAGCCGTGAAACGCCCAGATCGGAAGGTGGACGAGCTTTTCGGCAAGATCTGCACCGCCACCGGCAAGCGGGAGGATTGCCTGCCACTTTGAGGGCGTGGCCGCTGCGATACTCCAGGTGCCATACCCGCCCATCGACCAGCCGGTCAGGATGCGGCGAGACGTGTCGATCGAATAGTCGCGTTCCACTTCGTCGAGAATCTTCAAGGCACGTTGCGCGTCAGGGCCGTTCGCCAGCCAGCCAGCCAGGTATCTCGCACTGGTGTCTTCGCATTGAGGAAAAATAGCGATGAACGGAAACGTTGCTTTTCGCTTTTCGATCGCCGGTGCCAGGCCAATCGTCAGTTGCCGCTTTCCATCGTTCCCTCGTTCGCCGGCACCGTGAAGGTACAGGATGACCGGCCACTTTTTGTCGGCTGAGTAGTCTTCTGGAAGAAAAACGGTGTAACGATGCTCGCCGGATTCGTCTTTAATGACTCGATCAACGAAGTCAGCCCGGAGAGTCTCCGGAAGTCCAGACAGCAGAATTGTTGCGGCGATAACCCACAGGATTTGCAGACGCCGTTTGAATGTTGAATCTCGAAGACCCTCTTGCATGAGGGACGCTCCTTCTGATGAAGATGTTGGCTCGCGAACGAGTAGCCCCGAACGTTCGCAGCGTCTTTGTCTGTGATGCTCGAAAATATTTATCGCGACTGAAACCGTTGCTTCAGTTAGTGACGTTACAGACCGGTGCCACAATAGCCCGACGGACTGCTGGCCAGCCTTGTTTCGTTTTCTGGTATTCTGGGCTCGTCCGCCTGACGGTCGATTCTGGATGACGCCGATCTACGCCTGAAGGTTCCCTGCTGGAGTGCTGTCAGCCAGTTCCCTGATCATGTCGTGAGTTGCTGCTTCGACGGCCTGCTCCCATTCGTCGGGCGCAAACTGGTCACTGTATTTTTTGTTTCTGAACGCAAAGTTGATCCCGCGCGAACTGTTGATCAAGGCGCCGAATCCGTTCGTGTCGAACCCGCCAGCCACTTCCGAAGCGCCCGCCCCCTGAGAACCGAAACCGGGCACCAGGAGTGGTGTTTTCGGCATCGCCGCCCGCAATTCCGTCAGTTCTGCGGGGTAGGTGGCTCCGACTACGGCGCCGATCGGTCCGTATCCGCAGTCACCGGTCGCTTCTACGTTGAAACTTTCAACAACGTCGGCAACGCGCTGATAGAGTTTCTGGCCGTCCGTTTTACGATCCTGGAAAGTGGCTGCGCCAGGGTTGCTCGTGCGGACGAGGACGTACAGCCCGGCGCCTCGTTCCGTCGCGACGCGAACGAATGGTTCGAGCGTGTCCTTGCCCAGATACGGATTCACAGTTAGAGCGTCCGCTGCCCAGATGGCAGCGTCAGGGTCGTGTCCAGCCAGATAGGCGTTTGCATAGGCCTCGGCCGTTGATCCGATGTCTCCGCGTTTGGCATCACAAATCACGATCAAACCGGCGTCTCGAGCCTTCCGCATCACCGTTTGAAGAGCCTGGCAGCCTGCTGGTCCAAACTGTTCAAAGAATGCTGCCTGAGGCTTCACGGCTGGAACCAGCGGCGCCACGATGTCGATGATTCGAGAACAGAATTCATCGAAGGCACTGGCTGCTGCGGCTGCCTCCGTTGATGTGCGATTACGGGCTGCAGCTACTATCGAATCCGGAAGCAGGTCAAGCCGCGGATCGAGCCCCACCAAAGCGGGAGTCTTTCGGTTGGCGATTGCTGCGTGCAGTCTGTCGGTGTAATGGTTCATGCCGCGGATTGTTACGGCGAAACGGCAGTGGGAAAAGCCACTCGAATGAGAGATCAGCGAACTTTGATTACTGCTGAGAATCTGCCTGAGCCAACAGGTAGTTGTAAGGCGGTTGTCCCAGAACCTGTTCCAGTTCGAAGTAAAGTCGCACGAGTTCAGGCACTGACGAAACGCCGACCTTTTCAAGCACGTTGTGACGGCGGGACTCGACCGTCCTCAGACTGATCGACAGGTCTTTCGCAATGACCTTATTGAGTTGCCCGTCGATGACTCCCAGCATGACGACGAGCTCTTCAGGCTTAAGCGTTTGAAACCGTTCAAGCAGATGCTTGTTGTGCTGGATCGCGGCTCGACGATCACTGTCCGTTGCCAGGGCTTCGATGATGGCTTTCCAGAGTTCGTCAGTGGAGCAGTTCTTTTCCAGAAGAGTGATGGCACCGTTGTGCATTGCCTGCACCGCATTGGAAACATTGGCGTAAGCTGAAATGATGATGACAGGGATTTCGAAGCCACGCTCACGCAGGGCAACCTGTAACTCAAGACCGGTCATGCCGTGCTCAATTCTGAGATCGGTAATGACGCATCCAGGCGCCACGCCGGAATAGGCCGCCAGAAAGTCCTCGGCACAGGAGTATGTCTCAACAGGAAGTCCACGAATGTCTACAAGAGCGGCGATCGATTCCCGCACCGCTTTATCGTCGTCGATGACGTAGACAGTTTGTTTGTCAAGTAACGGATCAGTCTGCATTCGCGTGTCTTCCTCCATCGACTCGCAACGTAAAAACAAACTCCATTCCGCCCGCCGGTAGCTGTTCAGCCCAGATAACTCCTCCATGATCTTCGACAAATGAGCGGCAGAGTGCCAGTCCGATGCCCAGGCCAGCCTGTCCAGTTGTGAAGAAACCTTCGAATAACTGTTCAGCGACGACGTTTTCTGGCAGTCCGGGACCGTTGTCACGCACCATGACGGTCACATAATCGCGTTCATCTTCGTCGCACGAGACTTCGACCGTTACCTCTCGATTATCCGAGGTGTGGACAGAAAGAGCCGTATAGGCGTTATTCAGTATGTTTGCAAAAGTCTGCTCAATCAAAACCCGGTCACAGTTGATGAATGGAAGATTTCTGTCTGGGCGAAGAATCGTCCGGATGCGGCTTGCATTTGCATGACCAGCCGTGAGTTCCATTGCGTCCCTGGCAATTGCTGTGATGTCACACGTCGTGCGTTCTGGAATCCCGTTTCTTGCGAACGCGAACATTCGCGTCGTAATTGCGTTCGCTCGGCGCGCTTCTAAAACCACTTTGTTGGCAACTTCACGAATCTTCGGAAGTCGCTTTGCACAGTCCGGGCGACTTAGAGATTCCGCACAGACATCTGCAAAAGTGCTGAGTGACCACAGCGGTTGACGGAGCTCATGAGCAATTCCGGCGACAAGCTGTCCCATCATTGTCAGACGTGAAACATGGGCGAGCTGTCGATCGTGCTCACGTTTTCGAATCTCATCCTTTTTCTGTTGAGTGATGTCTCGCACATGAAGCAGCACGGCCGGGTTACCGTGATAAGTGATCGTTGAAATGCGAACGCCAATGGGAATTGCTTTGCCGTCGCTTCGCAGACTGCGGGATTCGAATTCCGAAATGGCGCCAGTCGCCAGCGCGCCAGACCGGACCGAAACAACTGGTCGATCTTCGGGCGGAACGAGTGACAGCACATTCTTCCCAATCAACTCTCCGCGGGAAATTCTGTGCAGCTCGCAGGCCGCCTGGTTGGCATCCAGTACGATGCCGTCGGGTGTCTCGACGAAAATCGCGTCCGGAGAATGTTCAAACAGATATCGAAACTGCTCACTCGCATAAATTAGTTTGCGTTCAGTCTGTTTGAGCTGTGTTACGTCACGGATAATGGCGATTTGCTCGACAGTTGACGGCAACGGTAAGAATCGGATCTCAAATTCGCGGTGATCGTCCTGTCGCTCAACAGAAAATGGAATGGTCCTCTGTCGGTTCCCGGCGGCGACATGTTCAATCGCGTTGCGGATCTGGTCGGCATATTCGCAAGGGAGTAGTTGCCACAGTATCTGGTTGCAAGGCGTTTCAGAAAGACGCAGATATTTGGTGAGCCCGTTATCGCTGTAGCTTTCAAGAATTGCACCCCTGGAGGAAATGCGGAGCAGGGCGTCCGGGTGGCTTTCAAAAGCCGACTGCCGCTTTTCCGATTCGAACTGTGCAATCAAAGATTCGTCGAAGACTTGCTGGACGCATTCCTGACTCTGTACGAGCTGTTCGTGCGGAGTCTCGTCACTGATCGACGAGGGCGGTCGGACGGTGACCAGAGCCAGAGACTGGCCCTCCGACTCAAGCGACCGGCTGCTCAGTTCCAATGGTTGAAACTGGTCGAGGTCGGCTCTGCAACAAAGTGAGAGTCTCGTTGATTCGCCGGGCGGCGCGACAGCATCGAGCAGATCTACTGAAAGATCGCTGCTCGCAGACGTTGTAAAAAACTCATTCAGGGACAGATTGAGCAGGTCGTCACCTTGCTGGCCGGTCAGTTCCTCCGCGGCCTGATTAGTTGCGAGAATCGTAAGTGATTCCCGGTCAATCAGAAACGAGGCTTCCGGCATTGTCTGCAGGAGTTGCCATGCCAGCCCGTTGCGGACAACTCCTGAAAGATGTGAGGACGTGGGCATCTGTCTGGCCTGTCAAAGCGACCGTGTTCGCTCAGCTCTTTTTCTTCTTTTTGTTCTTTTTCTTTTTCACGCCGTCTTTCGAACTGACTTTGGCGTCAGTTTCGGTCTTCTTTAGAGGCTTTTCCTTAGTGCCCGCTTTTGGGACCGGCTTCTTCTTTTCGAAAATATTGTCCCATCCTTCCGTGAACTTTTTGGATGCTCCGGTGTGGACTGTGTACCCCGTCATGACTTGATCCTGTTGCTTGCTGAGATTGCTCTGGTGAAACTTATTGAACTGATCTACTTCGCTGAATCAGGGATTGAGATCAGCCGCGCTGTCCGGTCATTCGACGTGACAACGACTTTCGAACCATCTGGTGCATAATTCACCGAGTAACTGACGACACCCAGATCACTTTCCAGAAGCGGTTGGCCACTCGCGACATCCCAGATTCGCAGAGAACCAGAATACCCGATTGACGCCAATCGAGAACCCGCAGGATTGAACTGTGTTCGATAGATGTCGTCGGAGTGTCCGGGCAACACAGCTGTCGGTTCACTGGAACTGGTTGACCAGAGATAAATAGTTCGTTCAGAGCCAAGGCCCATCCCTGCGGCGGCGATTTGACTGTCGTCCGGGCTGAACGCCACGGTGTAAACGGCGTGCGTTGGACCGGTGAACTGTCTGATTTCGCGACCGTCGTCAACGTTCAGGATTCGCACCGTGTTGTCTGCTCCGGCGATGGCAATCTGTTTTCCGTCCGTTGAAAAATCCAGTCCGTAGACGGCAGCCGGGAACGTCGCGAGCGTCTTGATTACTTTGCCGGTTTCGAGATTCCAGATTCGAATAGTCTTATCCGCAGACCCGGTCACCAGCGTTTCTCCGTCCGGGCTGAACACGACGGAGTAGACATCCTGCGAGTGTCCTGAGAGTCTGTTCTTTTCCTTCGGCGATGCGATCGACCATTGCCGAAGTGTCATGTCGGCACTGCTGCTTTGCAGTGTCTGGCTGTCGGGTGCCCAGGCCATGTCTCCAATCAGTCCGGTATGGCCTCGCAGAAGCTGCGACGCATCGCGGGCAGGCGGTTCGGCGGGCTGAGGATTCAACGGCGTTGGGTCGAAACACTGAAGCGTGTTGTCAGAAAGTGCAGCCACCAGTCGCGACGAATCGGGGCTGTAGCTGACTCGGTGAGCTTCAACAGGAACGTTCAACCGGAAGTGACCGGACGAGTTGCCAACGTTCCACGTGCGGACTGTTTTATCGCTTCCGCCAGCGGCGATCTGTCGGTTGTCCGCGCTCAGGCTCACGCACAGAGCTCCACCTTCCAGTCCTGAAAAACTGCGGATGGGCGAGCTGTTCGAGGCGTTCCACAGTTTGACCGTTCCATCTGCTCCGGCGGTCGCATATTGAGAGCCGTTTGACGCAATCGATAAATCATTGACGCGTCCGTCGTCAGCTCGATGGACAACTTGAGCAACGATTGTCTCAACAAGCACATTTCCATCAGCGTGGGCAGTGACGATGGACTTATTGTCATTTTGAAAAGCCACGTCGATAATCGGATTACTTTTGTCGTCAAATGATTGAGCCACCGCCTGAGCTTTCAGATCCCACAGTCGAGCGACGCCGTCCGTCGAGGTCGAAGCCAGCTGTGTTCCGGCAATGTTGAACGCAACTCTTCGGACAGGCGTCGTGTGGCCGCTGAGGATTCCCGTCTGCTCAAGACTTTTTGCGTCAACGGTGACGATCGCTCCTGACGCAAGTCCGACCGCGAAAGTTGAGTTATCAGAGGAGATCACGATTGCCGTTACGGCGGTGTCAAAATCGACACCGCGTTCGGTCTTTTCCGTCGACGAGTCGCGAATCCAAAGTCGCTGGTCGTCTCCTGCAAATAAGAAGTGAGAGCCGTCGGATGTCGTGGCCACGGCTCTAACAGATTTCGGGCGTTTGCTCAGTGAACGGAATCGGGATGGCTGGGCCAAAGCATGGGCCAGAACGTCGCCGCGTTCGGTGCCGACAATGACGTCCTTCCCATCGGCAGAGAACAGAACTGCGGTCAGGGGAGATTTCGCGGGCGTGGTCTCAAGAACAGACTTACCCGTTGACACGTCGAAAACTCTGACAACCTGATCCGAGTCCAGAGTCGCAACCTGACTTCCCGCCCGGTTAAACGAGACTCCGGTGATCGATCCGGCATGGCCTTCAAGAGTGTGAACGACTGCGCCGTCAGCCCGCTTGAGGATTTTCCCAGCCCCGTCTTCACCCACAACAGCGATCAACGCCCCGTTTGGAGCAATAGCGACTGCGGTAGCCGCTTTTGAAAGTCCGTCGAATTTCAAGGTCTGAGGAATCGTGGTCGGCCAGCGGCGAACGTAGCCGTCCTCACCGCAACTGAAGATCGACTGGTTGTTCGGTGTAAAACCTAAACCCGTTACCTCACCGTCGTGCGCGAGCAGACGTTCTGTTTCTGAAGAACCGTCATTGGCGAGGCTCACCACAATGATGGAGCCATCAACGCAACCTGCCGCCAGTTGCCGATTGTCATTTCGCCAGGCAATTCGGGAGATTGCTCGACCGATGGCGATCTCTCTTGTCGACGCAGGTCGAGCCGGCGGTGTGTCCGATGAGGCCGCTCCGCTGCTGGCGTTCTGCCAGACTCGGATCAGTCCTTTGTCGTCGCCCGTCGCGGTCAAAGATCCATCTTTCGAAGCAGCCATCGCCGTGACCGCCGTGTCATGGACGTTGATCGTCGAAATCGAATCGCTGTTCGGCACGTCCCACAAGCGAATCGTACGGTCACTGCCCCCCGATGCGATCAGTTTTCCGTCCGGAGAAACGTCAACGGTCAGGACAATTCCGGTGTGACCTTCCATCGTCCGCAGCGTCGACTGAGTGGCGACATCCCACAATTTCAGGGTTTGATCAAAGCTGGCAGTGACGAGCGACTTGCCGTCCGGCAGGAACTTTGCGTCGTAGACAACTTCCTGGTGACCTTTGAATTCGACCGGTGCCTGAGCATGGCAGTCGCCGGCGACGAACACAGCTGAGAGCAGACAAGCAATGACGACCGAGAACCCGCCGCGTGGTCGCCGCATCGCAGTGCGAAAGTATTGTGGCGACCAGAATTCTTGCTGGCGTCCATCATCAAACATGACCAACTCCTTTTCGCAATCAGTGGCGAAGATCGGGTTTCGATCGCTCGTTCACAGCGTCATTTGCTGTCAATCGTGCAGGACACGGCGATGATTGGTCTGGCCGATTGTCGATCGGCCCCTGATTCTAAGATCGGCGCTGAATCGGCCCCTGGCCGCCGGGAGCTTTCGGCTTCCGTTTCGGCGTGGGGGCTGGCTTGCCGAGAATTCGCTCGATCGCATCCAGCAGAACGTCCATCGCGAAAGGTTTGCGAATGTAATCGTCGACGCCGAGCATTTCCGCGTACGCCTTGTGACGTCCACCCTCGTTCGCCGTGACCATGATGACCTTTGGCCGAGTTTCGTCGGGCATTTCCTTGAGAAACTCAAGAACCGGAAATCCGCCCATCTTTGGCATCATCATGTCGGTGATGACGAGTTCCGGGCCGAAGGATTCGATCTGCCGTCGACCGTCCTGTCCGTTATTTGCCACAGCCAGCGTGTAGCCAGCAGCTTCGAGCACTCGCTGAAGTGTCGTGGAGATCTCGCGGTCGTCTTCGATCAGTACAATCTTTGTCTGGTCGGCCATGCGAAGTCCTGCTGCATGTGAAAGTTCAACGGCCACCGGCTCAAACATGCGCCGACGGCAGAGCCCGGAATGGTACTGCAATCAAGTCGGCAACATCCAGTACAGCGAGCAGTCTGCCGCCAGTCGAGGAGCGGTTCTGCAACCGGAACTTGCCGATCCTGACGATTCGGTCATTTGAGTTTTTTCAGGACTTCTGGAATCAATTGAGACAGGCGCTCTCCTCCGATCGCGGCGACTTTCAGAATCTTCGGAAGATCAACCGGTTCGAGCGAATCCGGCAGGCACATGTCGGTAACGATTGAGATTCCCAGCGTCCGCAGCCCGGCATGTTTGGCGACGATACATTCGGGAACGGTCGACATCCCGACACAGTCCGCTCCAATCAGCCTCAGCATGCGGTATTCGGCGCGAGTTTCCAGATTCGGCCCGGCGACCGCGACAAACACTCCCTGCTGAGTTTTCAGGCCAAGCTCCAGAGCAGTTGTTCTGGCCAGCCCGATTAAGCCACGGTCGTACGGCTCGCACATATCCGGGAAGCGAGTGCCCAGGTTGTCATCGTTCACGCCGATCAGCGGGTTGTCACCGAGCAGGTTGATGTGATCTTCGATGATCATCAGGTCGCCGAGCTCGTGCTGAGGATTCATCCCTCCGGCAGCGTTGGTGACGATCAGGATTTCGATCCCCAGAGCCTTCATGACGCGAACCGGGAACGTCACCTGCTGCATCGAGTAACCTTCGTAGTAATGGAAGCGGCCTTCCATCGCGACGATCGAAACTCCGGCAAGATTTCCACAAACCAGTTGCCCGGCATGTGACTCTACCGTCGATGTCGGAAAATGAGGAATGTCGCCATACGGAATGACGGCTTCCTGCTCGATCTGGCTGGCGAGTCCGCCAAGTCCCGTCCCAAGGATTAGCCCGACACGCGGCTCGCCTTTCCAGGTTTCGCGAATCGAAGCGGCAGCTTCATCAATCTTTACGGCAAGTCCAAGCACGAGTGTTCTCCGACAGAATTTCGCTGACTCCTCAAACGATTCGAACCAGCCACTCCGAATTGCAGGTTGTGGCTGGCTGACTGTAGCCGGGAAGAGTATCGAAGTGTGCCGCCGATTGCCTGCCAGAAAACAGGCTGGAGCCTGTTCCAGCCTGCGTCGAAAATCACGGCCTTGCCGCAGCCAGCGAACGAGCTTTCCAGACTGGAATACTCGAAATGGCGTAGAGCGTTCCGGACGCAATACACGTCGCGCCAACAGAACGGAACAGCCAGTCATAGCCAAAGCGAAACGCGACATAACCAAGTATCGGCGCGCCGGCGATCATGCCAAGGTCAAGCACCATCAGCGACAAAGCCGAACCCGCGCCACGAACTTCCGACGGAAACGTATGCAGGAACAGGGACGTCGCCGTGTGAAACATCAGCGAGTGACCGGTGCCGCAGAGCAGGGCGGGGGCGGCAAGTCTCCAGGGATGTTCGGCATCGACCCACGGAAACAGGAACATCCCCGAGCCCATAACCACGCAACCAACAAGCAGCATCTTTCGACGGCCCAAACGATCGGGAATCTTACGGGACGAAATCCGAACGGTCAGTCCCCAGCCGGCATAGCAGATAAAAAAGAGCCCCATTTCGGAAACTCCAGGAATGGAGATACCGACCTCGTCGATGAACTTTGCCAGGAAAACGAACGGAATGGTCATGCACAGGCCAAACGTTGCGACGACCAGCACAATCATACCCGGCCAGCAACGCACAACGGTCCTGAAAAAATCAGTCAGTCGTGAGGTCGACTGACGGATTTCGGTGGGGGGCGGTTCGAGAAAGAATAACAGCAGCGTGGGAATACCCAGCGAAGCAACTGCCACGGTGAACAGCGTCTGAAAGTTTTCGGCGCTGCGGGTTTCTCCAAGAATCAAATCTCCCAGCACCGGCCCGAAAATCATCCCGACAAAGCCTCCGACGCCAAGAATTCCAATGGCTTCGGTGCGACGCTCTGGCGGTGCATGGTGAGTGATATAGGCAAGGCTGCTGGAAAAAACGAAAGCGGCCCCGAGAATCAGCAGCGACCGGCAGAAGTAAATGCCGAAGCCGAGTTCCGTGAGACCGAGATTCGCTGCCGCTCCGATTCCAAAGATGACATAACCGAGAAGCCAGACATTGCGAGCGCCGATTCGGTCAATGCACTGCCCGATCCACGGTCGAAGAAAGAGGCCGACGACTGAGCCGGCTCCCATAATGAACCCGACCTGCTCGACGTCCCCGCCCAGAAAGCTGATCCATCGCGCGTAGTGGGCCATCAGCGTGTTCGCCAGAACGAAACCAATCTGACTGAAAAACGCACACGCGAAGGATCGATCGTAAAGCCGACTCACTGGGCAGGAGTTTCTGAAAGCGGGAAGGTCTGCAGACTGTAGGGGGCGTCTTGACGCACCCTACGGACAATTGAGGTTAGTCTTTCTTGTTCTCGGCGGCCCATTTGATACCGCGAGCCAGAGTTTTCAGGAAGACGGCGTCTTCGAACGTTTCGACCGAGTGGCCGTACGTCGTGCCGAAGACACGAGCTTTGCCGTACCGGTTCGTCCAGAAAACCGGGTTCAGTGATTGATTCTTTTCACTGATCGACGTCGCGAGAATCTCGGTGTTCGGCCAGACTTTTTCGATAATGTAAAGCTCGTCTTTCGCGGACTTATAGTCGTTCGGAAAATCCTTCATGATCGGATGATCTTTGGCGACAACCTTGACGGGGTAATTGGCCTGGTGGTCGTGACGCTTGCTGGTGACGCCGAGAAACTCGCGCCAGTCATCGATGTCGGCAGCTCGGTAAGTGTGCATGGCGCAATGAATGACGACCGCGTTGACTCCGGCCTTGTGCGGGCCGGTGATCTTCCGGATGTAAGCCGGGTCGCTCGTGTTGGCGAAACATTCGTTATGAACAACGACGTCGTAGCCGTAAGCCCACTCCGGATTTTCGTAGAGTGGGATTTCGGCGGTCGTGCCCTTTCCACCTTCATTGATGACCTTCCACTCGGCAGTGATGCCCTGATCCTTCAGTGCCTTCTGCATGGCCTTGGTCTGGAAGTCGTAATCGTGACAGCAGCCGCCGGTGATCAGCAGGATTTTGATCGGTGCCTCGTCGGCCTGGACGTCGGCGAGCAATGTCAGGCAAACGGCGAGAGCGGCAAGCGTCGTCGGCAGAATTTTCATGGTGCAACTTTCTCGGAGGGAATGCGGCAGGATCATGGGCTCTTCACTAAATTGAGAAGAGCGGACAATCGACACAACAGCTCGTCAAAGTGTTTCGTCAGAAGTTTCCAACTGCAAGACACTCGTTGGCGGTCGGCTGAGGTCGTGCAAAAGGCGGCGGCGTGGCACGATTGCAACCGCCTGTAGGCTTTCCAACAATACCGTTCCTTTCGACCCCAGAAACTCCGAACGCAGAAGATTGAGTGAACCATGAGCGACCTTCAGGACCTGACGAGAAAACTACAACGTCAGAGTGATTCGAAAATTGTAATGCTGGTGGCCGATGGCCTCGGCGGATTGCCGATAGAAGCTGGCGGCGGGACCGAGCTGGAAACCGCGAAGACTCCCAATATGGACGCTCTGGCCAAAGCCGGAACGCTCGGACTGAGTACACCGGTTCTGCCAGGAATCGCTCCGGGCAGTGGACCGGGACATCTCGGACTGTTCGGATATGACCCGCTCGAATATCAGATTGGTCGCGGAGTTCTGGAAGCCTTGGGAATCGACTTCGAACTCGGCCCGAACGACGTCGCGATTAGAGGTAACTTCTGCACGCTCGACGCCGACGGAAACATCACCGATCGCCGAGCCGGTCGTGTTGGCTCTGAAATTGCTTCGAAGCTATGCGAAAAACTCGACAAGATCGAAATTCCTGGCGTCGAAGTCTTTGTTCAGCACGTTAAAGAGTACCGTCTGGTGATTGTTTTCCGAGGCGAAGGTCTTGGCGGAAACGTCAATGACACCGATCCTCAGAAAACTGGCGTGCCACCGCTGGAGCCGGTCGGAGCGGACGAGCCGTCGCAAAAAACCGCCGAAATCGCCAAACAGTTTCTGGCTCAGGCTCGCGAGATTCTGAAAGACGATCTGCCGGCCAATCTGCTCACCATGCGAGGCATCGATAAAATGCCAGCCGTGCCGACATATAAAGAGGTCTACGGTCTGCGGGCCGCGGCTATCGCCGTTTACCCGATGTACCGAGGCCTCGCCCGACTGGTCAGCATGGAAATTCTCGACGCCGGCCAGACGCTCGATGATCAGATGAACCGTTTGAAGGCAGCCTGGGACGACTATGACTTCTTCTTCGTCCACTTCAAATACACCGATTCAACGGGCGAAGACGGCAATTTTCCAGCCAAAGTTCAGCGAACCGAAGAGCTGGACGCGATTATTCCGCGCATCACGGAACTCAACCCGGACGTGTTGATCGTCACGGGCGACCACAGCACGCCCGCGAGAATGAAGTCACACAGCTGGCACCCGGTGCCGGTTCTGTTGTCGTCGGACCTTTGCCGTCCGGACCGCTGCGAAGTCTTCGGCGAATCGGAATGCATCATGGGTGGGCTCGGGCAGTTCCCGGCGAAGTACCTGATGGGTTTTGCTATGGCGCACGCTGGGCGGCTCGAAAAATTCGGAGCTTAACGGTTATTCGAATCCGCTCAGTCCTTGAGCATTCGGCACGACCGCTGAAAACTGGCCGGTGATCTGTAGATCGTCGGCCAGTTTTTTCGTTTGACGAGTAAGTTCATAAAGACTTGGCCGGATTCGGGTATAGCGTGCTGTGAAAATCGTTTTGTCACGTCTTCTGACGATCGAAACAGGTCATCTTTGAGACCCGATCTGTAGATTCATCCGCAGCCGTGGTACGGTGAAGTTGACCGATGCGACCAGATGCAAACCGTCTGGGCGGGTTACCGCAAACTGGATTGTTCAAACTTGAGGCACCTGGCCTTCAAATCTAGCATTGCTCTCGTTCGTGAATGTTCCAGATTGTTCTTTTGAACTCGGCATGCGCGTTGCTGATCCTTCGCGATGACGTGTCACACCAAGCTGATTCTTCCGTTAGTTGATTTTCTTTTGCTGACGGCTGCTTGTCGTTTTTCTACTTTTCTCTGTTTTCACAATTGCCAGTTAGAGAGGGTTTCAACGATGGATGAGTCGAAGCTCTACGGAGAGTTGACCCCCAGCGGAGGCGGAGATCCGATACCTCTGTTGAAACGGAAGCTGCTGATCGGGCGTCGCCCGAGTTGCGACATCACTTTGCGATTTGCAAACGTTTCTTCACACCACTGCGAACTCGAACTGATCAACGGGTACTGGTTCGTTCGAGACCTCGGAAGTGCCAACGGAATCAAAGTGAACGATTCCCGCTGCGATCAGAAATGGGTGTTTCCTGGCGACACATTGACCGTCGCCAAACATCGGTACGAGATGAACTACCAGGCCCTGGGGGATCGTCCTGAAGAGGAAGAGGACAATCCGTTCGCTAAGAGCCTCCTTGAGAAAGCTGGTCTGGCCGGCGGCGGTCGGCGAAAGCGAATTCCGGAACCGATCGACGCTCCAAAAGCTAAAACCGATGACGACGTCGCGATGGAATGGCTGATGGGAGACCACTGAGCAACCGGCTCAAACACTCGCACGGAATTCAACAAGGCCCGGCAGGAACGATTCCTGTCGGGCCTTTGCCGATTGATTCACGAATCATTCGCAGGCTGAAACAGGTTTTCAGATTCCCAGGTCGCGGCAGATGTCTTCGACTTTTGACTCCAGACCGTAGACCGTGGTGCGCAGCCGTTCGACTTCGTCTTTCAGTTCCTGATTCTGACTTCGCAACTCGGAAATCTGAGTTTCCAGTGCGTTTACTTTGTCGTCATCGAGTGACGGTGAGACGCTGTTCGGAGCAGCCATGACTGGAGCCGCCGTCGAAGTTACGACCGGAGCCGACGACGGTTCGGCGGGCATCGCTGTCATGCCACCGCGATTCTCGTTTGACCGGTAAAACGCATGGTCAACTTCGACACCTCGACGCTCCAGCGAACCACTGGCCTGAATGTAGCCACGAGTGAGCAGGTCACTCAGCTCGCTTCGCAGCAGTTCGAGAGACTCGATAGGAACCATGCGGCTGGCCCGACCGCGTAGTTCCCCTAAGGTCTGCCGACCTCGACAAAGCAACTCACCAAGAATTGCGATTTGCGGCTCAGAGAATTCGTATCGTTTCCGCACGTAATGCCGATACCTTAGCGACCGACCGCTGTCCGGATGCAGCACCCCGACCAGCCCCAGCTCTTTGAGTTGATCAAGAGTTTCTTCGACCGCGTCCTCATCGTAGTCGACGACCGGCGACCGATTGCTCTTCTGATTGCATCCGGTCATGACTGCTTTGAGCGTCAACGGGTAATATTCCGGCGTCGTCAGCCCTTTTTCGATCAGCACGCCCAGCACACGCCTTTGTCGCGAAGAAAGCTCTCGAACTTCCGGCCGCTCGTCATTTTCAAACTCGTCGATCATCAACCGCTCCGTGGTTTTAGTTTCGAATATAGAAACACGGAACGCTGAGTTCGCTGAGGACTCGCAAAGACAAGGAGAGTTTTCTCCGTTACCTCCGCGCTTTTTATCTCTGCGCTCTCTGCGTTCAAACTATCAGTCAGCCGGTATTTTTTGAGCAATTGCCGATGTTTATCGACTCAGCCGCCGCTCGCAAAGTCAGACTTCGTCACCCTGGATCGTCACCACCAGCCGTCGGGAACCGCCACGATCGCGATGCTCGCAAAGATAGATGCCCTGCCACGTTCCCAGGCAAAGCCGACCGTCGCTGATCGGGATCGTCACCGAACTGCCGATCATCGAACTCTTCACATGAGCCGGCATGTCGTCTGGCCCTTCCAGCGTATGCCGATAATCAAAGTCTTCCCGAGCGATCTCGTTAAACGCCAGTTCCAGATCCAGTGGCACGTCTGGATCAGCATTCTCATTGATCGAAATTGACGCCGACGTGTGCATGATAAAAACATGCATCAGCCCAATCCTAATTCGAGACAACTCCGGAACGGCATCGACGACTTGCTGCGTCACAATGTGAAACCCTCGCCGAACGGCCGGCAACCGAATTTCATGCTGAAACCACGCCACGTTACTGCCTCCAGTCTGCACGCTTGATCCACATCGAAAACGCCCTTAATTCCTGATGCAGGGTTTTGAACAGGAGACCAGACGACAACGGAGAGGACCGAGAGAAGTTCTGCACGGCAACTCTGCGCTCTTGTTTTCTTCGGTTCGGACATTACTCGCGAGCCGATGGAAACAGCTCCGAGGTTGTACGCGTCGCAGGAATCATGGCGAGGCGAACTCGGGAAGTGAAGGGGTTGCCTCGCGGCAGGCTCCGTTTGGCGTGCGATTTTTTACGGATCTGATACAACGCCGGGCGTGGATGGGTGGATGAGATCAGCCGGGACTGTCCTGACCGGGTCAGTCTTGCGGATGAGACTTGTTACTGCCCACTTATGACCAATCGCGACTCGAATTTTGCCTGCCGAGGATAGACGTGTCTGACCAGCCTGCAACTATCATTTACACGCATACTGACGAAGCTCCCGCCCTGGCGACGTACTCATTGCTGCCGATTATTCGCGGATTTGCGAAGACGGCGGGGATTGCTGTCGAGACTCGGGATATTTCCCTGGCTGGTCGAATTCTCGCCAGTTTCCCTGAGCGATTGACGGACGGACAGCGGCATGCGGACGCGTTGGCAGAACTCGGCGAACTGGTCAAGAAGGCAACAGCCAACATCATCAAGCTTCCGAATATCAGCGCGTCGATTCCGCAGCTCACGGCCGCAATTAAAGAGTTGCAGGAACACGGCTACAACGTCCCGGATTTCCCCGGCGAGCCATCGACGGACGCGGAAAAGGAAATTCGCGGTCGGTACGCAAAAGTGCTCGGCAGCGCGGTGAACCCGGTGCTGCGGGAAGGGAACTCTGATCGGCGTGTCGCCGGGCCGGTCAAAGACTTTGCGAAGAAGAATCCGCACTCGATGGGAGCCTGGAGTTCCGACTCGAAGACGCACGTTGCCTCAATGAGCGACAGAGACTTTTGCGGCAGTGAGCAGTCGCATGTCATGTCCGAGGCCGACGCGGTGCGGATCGAGCTTGTCGGCGAGGACGGCGGCGTGACCGTTCTGAAGGACATGCTGGCTCTGCAGGCTGACGAAGTCATTGACTCTTCCGTGATGAGTCGCAAGGCGCTGCGGGAATTCCTCGCTCAGGAAATCGCTGATGCCAAAGTGAATGGTGTTCTGCTGTCGGTACATCTCAAAGCGACAATGATGAAGGTGTCGGACCCGATCATTTTCGGCCACGCCGTCAGCGTCTTCTTTACCGACGTTTTCGAGAAACATGCTGCGGTGTTCGACGAAATCGGCGTCAACCCCAACAACGGACTCGGCGACCTGCTGGCGCGCGTCGAGAACCTGCCGGATGACCAGAAGGCTGAAATCAAAGCCGACATTGATGCGGCTTTTGAGGCTGGGCCGAGCCTCGCAATGGTCGATTCGGACAAGGGAATTACCAACCTGCATGTTCCAAGCGACGTGATCATTGATGCGTCCATGCCGGCGGCCATTCGAACGTCCGGGCAAATGTGGGGGCCTGATGGCAAACTCAAAGACATGAAAGCCATCATTCCGGACCGCTGCTACGCTGGCGTCTACCAGGCAACGATCGACTTCTGCAAGGAAAACGGAGCGTTCGATCCAACGACGATGGGCAGCGTCGCCAACGTTGGATTGATGGCTCAGAAGGCCGAAGAGTACGGCTCGCACGACAAGACCTTCGAGATCCCTGCCGCGGGAACCGTGCGAGTGGTCACAGCTTCCGGGCAGACCTTGATGCAGCACAAGGTCGAAGAGGGCGACATCTGGCGAATGTGTCAGACGAAGGACGCTCCAATCCGCGACTGGGTCCGACTTGCCGTCAGCCGGGCACGGGCGACTGGTTCGCCAGCTGTTTTCTGGCTGGACAGCGGACGGGCTCATGATGCAAGTCTCATCGAAAAGGTCAACAAGTATCTGCCGGACCACGACACCGAAGGACTCGATATTCAGATCATGGCTCCGGTCGATGCGACAAAACACGCCTGTACCCGAGCAAAGAACGGCGACGACACGATTTCTGTCACCGGCAACGTTCTACGGGATTACCTGACGGACCTGTTCCCGATTCTGGAACTCGGCACCAGTGCAAAAATGCTGTCCATAGTGCCGCTGCTGGCTGGCGGTGGTCTGTTCGAAACCGGAGCGGGTGGCTCGGCACCAAAGCACGTTCAGCAGTTTGTCGAGGAAGGTCACCTGCGCTGGGATTCGCTCGGTGAATTCCTCGCTCTAGCCGTTTCTCTGGAAGAACTCGGCCATCAAACCGGTAATCAGAAGGCTCTGGTTCTCGCCTCGACGTTGAACACGGCGACCGGAAGATTCCTCGACGAAAACAAGTCACCATCACGGAAGGTCAACGAACTCGACAACCGAGGCAGCCACTTCTACCTCGCGATGTACTGGGCTGAAGCATTGGCTGCACAAACCGATGACGCCGAACTTCAGAAGCAGTTCGCAGCCCTGGCGAGCGAACTTGCCGGCAACGAAGCCACAATCGTCCAGGAACTGAACGACGCGCAGGGGAAGCCGGTCGACATCGGCGGCTACTACCACCCCGCCCCAGAGAAGGCTGAAGCTTCCATGCGAGCCAGCCAGACCTTCAACGCGGCGCTGGTTTCATTTCTCGATCGGTAGAGGCTGCTGCCTGCGGGGCTCTTGGTTTTCCCGTTCAATGCCGGACCGGATGAAATCGGATTCTTCAGCAAACTCACGGCATGGGATACGGATCGGCGAAGGAGCCGAATGCGCCGAGGCCGCCGTCGACTTCGAGATCCGTCGCGGTGACGAATGACGCGGCAGGGCTGCTGAGCCACAGGACGGCGGCGGCAACTTCTTCCGGCTTTCCAATCCGGCCAAGTGGATGTCGATTGGCGAGTTCTTTCTCGCCGCCCTGCGCTTCCAGGCTCGCTCGGACAAGCGGCGTGTCGATTGCTCCGGGCGAAATAGAGACGACTCGGATCCCTTCCCGAGCATATTCGACTCCCCATTGTCGGGCCTGATGAAGGTTTGCCGCTTTGATCGGGCCGTACGTTGGAACCTGTCTTGCAGTTCGGTGAGCCTGCCCGCTGGACATGTTCACAATGACGCCGCTGCGTTGCTGCTTCATGACTCGCACGGCGTGTTTAGCCAGAAATGTGTAGCCCGACAAATTGATACCGAGCATTTTGTTCCACAGCTCAGCCGGCAGTTCGTCGAGAGGCACGTAAGATGATGGTGGCTGGATGGCTGCGTTATTGACGAGAATGTCCAGCCCGCCGTACTGCTCGACCGTGAACGAAACCGCGTTCTGACAGTCTGATTCGACGGACGTGTCACCTCGTACAAAGTCGATGTTTTCGCCCATCGTTGCTGCCGAAGTTTCGTCGACGTCCAGGCAGACGACGTTGGCGCCGGATTGGGCAAAGGCTTCACAAATGGCTCGGCCAATACCGTTGGCTCCGCCGCTGACCAGCACGACTCGACCGGCATTATCGTGACTGACAGAACCCTTTGGGCGAACGTTGGACATGATCAAAATTCTCAGCTGAAATGTTGCGTTATCTGAATGGCCAGGCCGTTTGGCATCCCGGAATGGTTGAATTTTCAAATGTTAGCCGGGTCGAATCCTGAAGCAATCTGGTGGATGAACTCCATAACCTGTCTGCGGCACGGCGAGTTTTGAGACCTCTGAAGGGATGAATATTTCCGCTGCGCGTCCGCAAACCCACCATATTCGTTGCTCAGAGATGTCGTTAAGTGTCCGGCTGCGGAAATTTCGCTCAGTCGTCGATGCCTATTGTGCTCTCAAAGACCGTCGCTACAATCCTCGGCGATAGCAGCGTTTAAGTTCGAACTCGTTGTTGCGAATATTGCTGCACAAGTTTCTTGAGGAAGTGAAGTAATGGCTGAAGGTACGATCAAAAAGTTGACTGAAAAGGGCTTCGGATTCATCGACACGGGTGGAGGGAACGATATGTTCTTCCACATGTCGAACCTCGAAGATGTCCAGTTCGAGCAGTTGTACGAAGGACAAAAGGTTTCCTACACCGCTGGGCACGGACCAAAGGGACCACGAGCAGAAAATGTTCGCCCTGTCTAATCGCTGAAAGCGTTGAAATTCTGAAAGCCGGTGAGCATTTGCTTGCCGGCTTTCTTTATTGGCCAGATTGCCGGAATTGTCGAATGCGCTGTCGAGCGGTCCCGGTCGCCACTTCTCGCTGGCCGTAGCGATTCTCTTGAAAGTTTTGCGGAGCGCTACGACCGTCCTCAGCTGAATACAGTACGCGCCGGTTTCCTCACAACGCAGAGAACTCATCATGACGAAGCGAACAATTCAAGTTGCCATCAATGGAACCGGGTTCGCAGCTGATTACACGGCTAAGACCTACGGAATGATTCCGCATCGGAATGGTGTTGAGATCAGGCTTGCTGGAGTCGTTTCCGGACGACGTGTAAACGCCGAGAAGTTTGCGGCGTCACACAATGTTTCGGCGGTGTTTGAGTCTCATGCAGAGATGCTCGAAGCAGTCAAACCAACGATCGACAACATCTGCTGTGCAAACTTTGCTCACGGTCCTTACACGATGGAAGCTGCTCGAAGGGGGGTGCCCGTTATTGTCCTCGAAAAGCCGCCGGTCATCTGGCCTGGTTACTCAGAGGGACGACAGGCTGATGCCGCGACCAGAAAGCGCGAATCGATGGCGTACCTCGCCGAAGTCTTTGACGTTGTTCGTGAATCTGGATCGAAACTGCTCTACGCCGAAGACTTTGTCTACTTCGACGGGATGAAGGGAATCGTGGAACTGCTCTCGGAAGCTCGAAAGTCGGGCAAAGGCAAAGTGCTTTATCAACGAGGAGTGTGTGCTCACCAGGGGTCGCACGCGCCCGCCTATGACACTCCCTCTAAATCTGGCGGTGGAGCACTGTTCAATAAAGCCTGCCATCCGCTGGGGCCGGCACTTTACCTCAAGCAGGTTGAGGGAATTCTGGCAAATGGAAAGCCGATTCGACCGGTTTCGGTTTCAGCGGCGGCCATGCAGGTTCTGAAGCATCAACCCGAGTCCAGCGGTGAGTTCTTTCGCGTAATGCAGAACGTCGACGACTTCGGGCGACTGACGGTCGTGTTTGAGGATCAGACGATCGCGGAAGTTATCGGACATGACCTGAGTATCAGCGGAATCCGTAATGAGTTCTCGGTGATTACTGACTTCGCTCAGTACGATCTGCGGGTGAATCCGAACAACGAAAACGAGCTCTTCATGCCGCAGTCTCAACATGCCGGCAATCTGCTGGTTCGTGAGAAGTTGCCGACCGTGCAGGGAACGAGTTTTCCTCGACCGAATCAGTTCTACTCACATGGCTACGTCGGCGAGATGAACGACGCCGTTGCGTGTGCCTTGAACGAAGATCAGTTTCCTCAGTCGGGAGCGTTGATCGCCTGGGACACGATGGCCATCCTGATGGCGGGTTATGAAAGCTCTGACCAGGCTGGAGCGGCGGTCGACATTACCGAATACACAACCAGCGGTCGGCAGTTTGGCAGTCAGGAAATCCCGAACCCGACATTGTTCGGAAGCGTTTTCCAACGAGTCTGAAGGCACGATCAGTCGGTTACCGGATTCGCGGGTTCATCCAGTCGTTTGAGATTTCCAGCTTCACTGTGCGTTACTGTGAAAAGTCCGGGGCACATGATGGTCTGGTCGGACAGGAATCGGTTAGCTTCGTCGGGCAGTTTGGGTTCACAGAGTTCGCTCAATTAAGGCATTATGACAATGGCATCTTACCTATCGGTGGTCATTTTTCTTGTCGGAGTGTTGACATGCTCACACGTCGATGCGGCGACGCAGCCCAACATCGTCTTCATCTTTACCGACGATCACGCCTGCCAGTCGATCGGGGCGTACGGCTCGAAGATCAACAGGACGCCGAACATCGATCGCATCGCGAATGAAGGGGCCGTCTTCCTGAATTCGTTCTGTGCGAATTCAATCTGCGGGCCGAGCCGAGCATGCGTGCTCACTGGAAAACACAGTCACAAGAACGGGTTCTACTCAAACGGTCGAGGCCCGTTTGATGGTTCGCAATTCACGTTTCCTAAGGTTCTGCAGAAGGCGGGTTATCAGACGGCGATGATCGGCAAGTGGCATCTCAATTCCGATCCGACTGGGTTCGATCACTGGGAAATCCTGCCGGGGCAGGGGGCTTACTACAATCCACAGTTCATCGGCAAGGACGGACGGCGGCAGATTGAAGGTTACTGCACGACAATCACGACGGACCTGGCTCTGGACTGGCTGGAAAAGCGTGAGGCCGACAAGCCATTCCTGCTGATGTGCCAGCACAAGGCTCCGCATCGCACGTGGGCTCCGGAGCTGAAGCATCTCAACAATTACGAAGACGTCGACATTCCTGAACCGGCGACACTGTTCGATGCGTGGGACAATCGCAGCGAGACGCTTGCCGGAAACGCCATGTCGATTGATCAGCACTTTTACTACGCCTACGACCTGAAGGTCCATCTGCCGGTGCCGTTTGCGACTCAGCGCGAGCTGCGTTTGAAGGACGGCGAGTATCGTCGCATGACGCCGGCGCAGAAGATGATCTGGGATGCTGCGTTCGTGCCTCGCAACAAAGCATTTCTCGCCGATCCTCCAACCGGCAAAGACCTCGTTCGCTGGAAATATCAGCGGTACATTAAGAATTATCTGCGGTGCATTGATTCTGTCGACGAAAACGTTGGTCGAGTGCTGGACTACCTCGACGAGAACGGGCTGACGGAAAATACGATCGTCATTTACAGCTCGGATCAGGGCTTTTATCTGGGCGAGCATGGCTGGTACGACAAGCGATGGATGTTTGAAGAGTCGCTCAAAATGCCGTTCCTTGTCCGCTGGCCGGGCCATGTGAAGCCGGGCATCCGATCAGAAAAACTGATTCAGAATATCGACTACGCACCGACGTTTCTGGAAGTCGCCGGCGCAGAGGTTCCACCGGAAGTGCAGGGGACCAGTCTGGTGCAGGTGCTTGAAAATCCGGCGACCGAGGATTGGCGGAAATCGATCTACTACCATTATTACGAGCACGGTGGTGAGCACCAGGTGCCTCGTCACGAGGGTGTCCGCAACGACCGTTACAAGCTGATCAATTTCTACTCGAACGACGGCTTCGATCTTTACGACTTGAAAGCAGACCCGGCAGAAATGGTCGACGTGTCGGGACTGCCCGCCTATTCAGAAATCCTGACCTTGATGAAGGAAGAACTGGCGAGCCTGAGAAAACAGTACGACGTGCCGCCCCTGAAGAAGTAACGCCAGCATGCACTGCACCTGTCATATCCTGCGGGAACTCTGAAAGGCGCTGCCGTGAACGACGTTACCCAACTGCTTGACGCGATTGACGGCGGAGATGCTCAGGCTTCTGAAAAGTTGCTGCCGCTGGTTTATGGCGAGTTGAGAAAGCTTGCCGCTCAGCGACTTGCGAAGGAACCGGTCGGGCAGACGCTGCAGGCAACGGCTCTGGTTCACGATGCTTTCGTCCGGCTGGTCGATGTTGAGCGGCAGCAGAAATGGAATTCGCGAGGTCACTTCTTCGGAGCGGCCGCTGAGGCGATGCGTCGTATTCTGGTTGAAAATGCCCGAAGGAAGCGAAGTCTCAAGCGGGGCGGCGATCTGGTGCGTCAGGAACTGGACGAAGCCTCGATCGCCGCGTCTAGTTTGAAACACGACGTTCTGGCCGTTGACGAGGTGCTTGATCGTCTCGCCGAAGTCGACGACCAGGCCGCGACGCTCGTGAAGATGCGATACTTCACCGGCCTGTCGATGGCGGAAACGGCTGAAGCTCTGGGGATTTCCACTCGCTCGGCCGAGCGGTCATGGACCTGGGCGAAGGCCTGGATGTTCAGCGAACTTTCGAAAAATTCTGGCGGAAACTGAATTCGTTTTTCGCACTGCCTTTTGAATCGCAGATCCATAGAACAGGCATGTGCGGAGTTACCTGGTTATGAACGAACGAACGATTTTTCTCGAAGCCCTCGAAAAGGACGATCCTGAGCAACGAACGGCTTTTCTTGATGAGGTCTGCGGGGCAGATCCGGAACTTCGTCAACGTGTTGACAAGCTGCTTTCGGCGCATAACGACGCCGGAAGCTTTCTTGAGAAGACGCCGCAGGAAATTGACGCGGATTCTGTGTTTGACCAGACGGTAGAACGAACGCCCGGTCGCGATGGCGAACCATCGATCGACCCGTCGACAGCCGACGAAGCGTGGCAGAGTCTGTTAACGCCGACCGAGAATCCGGACCGACTCGGAACGCTGGGGCCGTACGAGATTGTCGAACTCGTTGGGCGAGGCGGCATGGGCGTCGTGCTGCGGGCTCACGAGCCGAAGCTCAGTCGGACGGTTGCTGTGAAATTGCTCGCTCCGGAACTGGCGTTGAACGCGACCGCGGTGCAGCGATTTCTGAGAGAAGCTCGGGCGGCAGCGGCGGTCTCGCATGACCACGTCGTGGCCATTCACTCGATCGACGACGAATCGCACCCTCCCGTGATCGTCATGGAGTTTATTCAGGGGCAGTCGCTACAGCAGAAAATCAACACGGTCGGCGCGCTGGATGTGAAGTCAATCTTGAGAATCGGCATGCAGACCGCAGCAGGGCTCGCGGCTGCTCATCGGCAGGGGCTGGTTCATCGAGACATCAAGCCGGCAAACATTCTGCTTGAGAACGGAATTGAACGGGTCAAGCTGACGGACTTTGGCCTCGCGCGAGCGGTCGACGATATCAGCATGACTCGGACCGGGCAGATCACCGGCACGCCTCAGTACATGTCGCCCGAGCAGGCTCAGGGGCTGCGAGTCGATCATCGAACGGACCTGTTCAGTCTGGGCTGCGTGCTTTATGCGATGTGTACGGGCCGGGCGGCGTTTCGAGCAGACTCGGCGGTCGCCGTGATGCATCGGGTTGTTCACGATGCACCACGTCCCATTCGCGAAGTCAACGAGGACATTCCTGACTGGCTGTGCGAGATCGTCGACAAGCTGCTGGCGAAGGAGGCGGATGACCGCTTTTCATCGGCCGAGGAAGTTGAGGATCTACTCAGTCGACACCTCGCTCATTTGCAGCAGCCGACCAGCGTGCCTCAGCCGGAACGAATTGTCGGAACGAACGACGCAGCCAGCGGAGCGGCCTTCACGGCGGCGCCTGAGCAGAGTGCTCTCGCTGGATTGCGGAGCGAGGCGGCCGTCCCGCGATGGCTGCTGTGGAAGTTTCCAAACTGGACGCCGCTGGCCCTGATTGTGATTCTGCTTTTGATCAGGATGCTGGCGGAGTATGGACCAAAGGATCTTCCTGGATTCCCCGAACTGGCAACCATTTTCACAATTGCCGTCGTGCTGCCACTTGCGGTCGCCATGCTGATCAGCAAATGGCTGCGGCATCGATTTGGGAATGACGACGACCGTCAAGGTCTGGGTTTGCACCAGGGATTCTGGCTGGTCCTATTTGCTCTCGTCCCGATCGTTGCCGCCGAATTTTCTAAAGGCATATTTGGCAGTAGCGGACTGGCTGGGGTGATCAGTGCTGCGTTATTAGCCAGCGTCGCTGCCTTCCTGCTGCACAGAACAAGAACCAGAATGGGGCACACGCCCGCGGCTCCAAGGCCCGTTTCCGCGTCCTCCGCGGCCAAACCGGCTGAGGATAAACCGAGCCGGTTTGTCGACATTTCAGAGGACTTCGAGCAGGAGCTGCGAGGCGTGGGCAGCGTGCTGATGTTTGTTTGCTTTGCCGCGATGATGGCTCCGCTCGGGACTTACCTTATCTCGGACCAGGTCGACATTCCTTTCGCCGAGGGTCTGCTCGGGTTCTTCTTACTGACGTCGCTGCTGGTTTTTCCCGTTGCGATAAAAGCAACTTCCGACCTGAACTGGCTACCGATCACCCGCCGACGACCTGGCCCAGTCGTTCTGCTGGCGACAGCTCTGGCGGTTGTCCCGTGGAACCCGCTGCTGGTACTGCTGTTGCCCTGGACGATTCCGGCCTTCCGCCGAGTTCGACGCCCCGACGTGCTGAGCCTCATCGGTGTCTCGAAAGACGACGCGCGTGTGGACAGTGTGATGGGGGCGGGGCGGCGATTATTCACCCAGCGTGCATCGCTGATGACTCTGGCCGTTTTCGCTGTCGTCGCCACCTGCGAGATCGTCGGCGTGACGAACGTCGTCGTCTGGACGCGAGGCGTGGTCAACGGAACGGGCACGTTCAGGATCGAAGGGTTGAAACCCGGCAGTTCGATATTCGGTCCAGGTAACGCGGCGAAAACGTCGAGCGTCGATGGCAGTCACACCGTGACACTGCCGGCAGGTAGTTTTGAGATGGTCTATCTAGCAGGCGATTCTCTCATCGGAAAACTTCCGCTGGAGGTGAAGGCCGGAGCGTCGGGAAGCCTGCAGGTCAACGGGGAAGCGGAAGGTTTAATCATCCGGCGCGTGGATCGTGGCCGGCAATTCGACGGGATCTTCGCTGTCTCGACCAGAGTCGGTGTCACCTGCGACGTTGGTAAAGAGTATCTTCTTGCGAAGGGACGCTGGATCGTTTTCGTGCCGCCGGGCGAGTACCAGGTGGCGACGATTCTCAAAGGTAAAAATTTTACAAAGGAGGTTGCTACCGTTGCACCTGCCGGAATCGTCCACCTGAATCGAGGTGCGGATAACGTCGTCCAGGTAAAAATTACGAAAGTTGAACTGCAGAAGTTGCAGGATGCTTCCAGCATGCCCGGCAGCAGCTCGTTCTTTAACGCATTCAAAGAATTCGTTTCCGACCCGGCGCGCCGCGGCGAGGTGTGGAAACTGGCAACGCCTTACGTCGCCGGGAAACCGGTGGCAAGACACGGCACATGGGGCGACAGCGGCCAGAATTTCGTCGAGTGGGAAGTGACGTCTCAGATTGAAGGCACGTCAAACTCGCTGAGGACGGCGCTGCCTGAGTTTCGAGACTACATTCAGGAAATCGCCAAAGAGCACGGGACGCGCATCACGAAAACGACGCCGACTGACGGAGAACACAGGTCCGTGGCCACTCTGGTCATGGAATTTGAAACCGTCGAAACCCGCGGCACGATCCGAATGGAAATGACCGGTTTTGAGGACAAGGATTTGCAAGGTCATCAGTCACTGACCTGCGGCCTGAGGTTTGAGATTCAGGAATGGAACTATCCTTGAATCAGCGGTGATCCGAGGATTGTCGATGGTATTGATTCAGGCTTTGAGTTCTGACTCAGGCGGTGTGCTGATTTCCAGAGAGCCATCGGCAGACACTGGAAACTCAAGAAGTCGGATGCGTCAAGTTTCAGAAATCGAGTGTCGTCAATGGTGTCGCGAGTTGGCGAAGGCGTTATGTTTCCATCAGACAAATCTGAACGGAGACCATAATGGCACTGCTTGGGCATCTGACGCCACTGCACGGCGGTGATTCTATCCCCTTGACTGCTCGAACACTGACCGTCGGGCGAGCAGACACCTGCAACGTCGTCGTTTCTCATCGCTCTGTATCCAGCAACCACTGTCGCCTCGCCTGGCGGGACGGAACGTGGATTGTTGAAGACCTCGACAGCCGCAATGGAACATTTATCGGACGCACGCGAATCAAGCGAGTCCGTGTTAAGTCAGGTGTCACTCTGCGAGTCGGGTCAGTTCGTTTTGAACTGACAGCGGCACCGTCTCAGTCGACAGCTTCCGTGACGACCGCCGAGGAAGGCGTGGCGACGGAACAGCTCGATCGTGCAACTGCCCGGTCGATGCCACCAGACACAGCGAGGGAGCAAAAGCAACGGCGGAGCGAAAACGCCACTCGCCGACGACCACCTGGCCAGACAACTCAGAGCGAGCAGATCGCTACCGGTGCCGCACCTCGTCAGTCGCCGGCGAGAGGCTCTGCACGGCCTGCCAAGCGGTTTCTGGGCAAGCTGACACCGCAGGCTGGTGGTGACCCTGTCCCGCTGATGGACGAAAAGATCGTGATCGGACGAGGGCCGGATTGCGGAGTGAGGCTGAAGTATTCAACAATTTCAACCCATCATTGTCAGCTCAGATTTCACGAGGGGTACTGGTCGGTTCGTGACCTGGGCAGTCGCAACGGAATTAGAATTAACAGCCAGCCGACTGTCGAAGAATGGCTGATGCCCGGAGACATTCTGGCTGTCGGCAAGTTTCGATTCGAAATTGACTACGTCCCCAGAAGTGCAGAACCGCCTCCGGCGTTTGACGTCACTGGTGGTAAAAGTCTGCTGGAGAAAGCAGGGTTGACGAAAATTCTGGAAGGCGACGATGAACCAGCATGGCTTAAGACGAATCAGGATCCTGAGCCGGATCAACGGGTCGACCTGGAATCCATGTAGGCGGGCTGCCGCCTGACAAAACAAGGGCATTTGAGATGGCAAATATTCTCGTCGTTGACGATTCGCTCGTAGACCGGCGGCTGGCGATGAACGTTCTTCAGAAAGGAATGGAATGCTCATTGATCGACGTCGACTGCGCTGAAGCTGCTCTGGAATCGCTGGCGACTTCTATCGACATCGACCTGGTGCTGACCGACCTGCAAATGCCAGGTTTGAATGGCCTGGAGCTGGTTGAGCGAATTCGAAGTGACTGGCCTTCACTGCCGGTGGTCCTGATGACGGCTGCCGGAAGCGAGGATATTGCGGCGCAGGCACTGAAAGTCGGAGCGTCGAGTTACGTTCCCAAGCGGCGTTTGAGCGACGATCTGGTATCGACCGTGCAGAAGATTCTGGCGGCGGCCGGGCAGGAACTGAAACACTCGCGACTGATGCACAGTCTTAACCAGGGAGAACTGATGTTTGATCTGCGTAACGATCCGACATTGATCACGCCGCTGGTACAGGTGGTTCAGGAAATGCTGCGATGTCTGCCACTGGAGGACGAAGCAGAACGACTGCGTGTCGGCGTGGCTGTTGAAGAAGCAATCAGGAACGCAATCTATTGTGGCAACCTGGAGATCAGCTCATCCGACAGAAACAATCAGACCTTTCAGGATGCCATTTTAGAACGGCTGTACGTTCCGCCCTACTGCCACCGACGTGTGGCTGTCGGCGTCGCGATTAACCGTGACGAAGCAGTTTTCTCGGTCACTGACGAAGGGCCGGGATTTGATTCATCAACGTTCGAGGCGTCTGATTTTGATGCCGATGCTCCACGTGGTCGGGGCATTCGCTTAATGCGAACATTCATGGATTCGGTCGAGTTTCGTGAAGGCGGACGCCAGGTCGTGCTGACGAAACAACGTTATGAAGAATCCGAAGAACTTGATGGCGAATCGGCATCAGCATGAGACGTCAGGGACATTGTCATGGCGTGCTTGCGATCAGTCAGTCGCGATTGTGCTTGAGGACGAAATTCCCAGGCGGCTCATCTTCTTGTAGAGCCCGGCGCGGCTGACTCCCAGCGCCTTGGCGGTCGCGCTGCGGTTGTTGTTGTGGGCTTCAAGGGCGGACTGCAGCAGTTGCCTCTCGGACTCGAACATGTGTTTGCCCAATTGCCAACGGTCCCCTGGTTCCACGCGGGGGGGAGGGGTTGCTCGTGACACCGTCGTGTTCTGCGTTGATGGCGAAAGAGTGTCTACCGTCAGTAGCCCATTGTCCGACAGCATCACGGCACGATTCATCTGGTTCCTCAGTTCCCGGACGTTTCCCGGCCAGGAGTATTGCTTGAGGCGTTTCAGAAATTCAATGTCGACGCTGGTGATCGGAATCTGCCGCTCGGTGGCCGCCTGCGCAATGAAATCCGTCGCGAGTGGAATGATGTCGAGTGATCGTTCTCTTAATGGCAGAAGGTGAAATTCAAGGACGCTCATTCGGTAAAAGAGGTCAGAACGAAATTCATTTCGTGCCGCCAGGTCACGCAGATCAACGTTTGAAGCCGCGATCAGTCGGACATTCGTGTGCCGGGTTTCGGTTGACCCGACCGGCTCAAACTCTCCGGTTTCGATGACTCGCAGCAGTTTCGCCTGCTCACCAGGGCCCAGCGTGTCGATTTCGTCCAGCAGCAGCGTGCCGCCCTGCGCGATTTCAAACCGCCCAATTTTGTTTCGGTCGGCACCAGTAAACGCGCCGCGAGTATGACCGAACAGTTCACTTTCGATCAGACTTGGTGGCAGCGCACCACAGGCTGTATTCACGAAACGTTCGCCGGAACGTGGCGACAGAGCGTGAACGATGTTCGCCAGATGGCTCTTGCCGGTGCCTGTCTCGCCAATCAGCAGGATTGCTGCGTCGTGAACAGCAATGCGTTCAAGCTGCTCCAGAAGAGGAAACATCTCCCGCATATGCGTCGTAAAGCTGTTTTCACCAGCCTCAATGGAACGGCTCTCGAAGTTCGCCAGTTCAACGAGACTGCCAACAGAAGATGAGTTCTCGAGTGCCAGTGAGAGATCGATCCCCCGATCATTCAACGGCATTCTGCATGAAAGAATGAATTCAAACAGCGGCGCCAATTCAAACGACAGTTTTGACCGGCACGAGATCAGAAGTCGGCGAACAACTCCCGAACACTGCAGCCATTCGCAAAAAGATCGAAGTTCTGTAAGCGGTGCACGTGCCTGCAGACTATCGAAATCGACGATTAATGTGTCTGTTTCCGAATCTGTCAAAAACCGTCTGGCATCGGCGAGCAATCTGAGTTCAACAGGCATTCTTTCTGTTGTTTCGTTTACCTGTCGTGATAGCTTCTGAATGCTCGAAGAGTCGGCCCCAAGAACAACGATGTCCTGATCCATCAAATCTCTTTCTGTTGTTGATGCTCAGTTTGGCCGCGAGATTTCGAAACGGGCATCGCCTGCCCAACCAGTGGACCGAATTGTCCATCCGGGTCGGCGTGTTTCTCTTCTCGTCAACTGACAGCGAATATATTCCATTTAACGCAAACTATCTAAACCTTAAAAAGAGTGTCGACTCAACGTCTACGCGTCAAGCTTATAGCTCCTAGTTTGTCTATTTTGCCAGACATGTCGACTAAGGATGTCTACGAGCATCGACACTTGGCTCTCAAATTTTGCTGGTGGTAGACGTTCAAGACTGCCCCATGAACTGCCCCCCGAAATGTAGCCGCGAAGCTCTGGACAGTTGGGAAGCCGGTAGATCGTCAGGCTGATTTGTGAGCTCCAGCCGCCTCTAGCGGCGATGGTTTGGTGCCGAAACGCCCCGAAAGTCTGGAGTTCCGGGGGCCGGTTTGCTCTCGCAGTCGAGTGACACGGGCCATACCTGGAAAGGTCTGAGGATGCTGCGGTCACATCGTCGTGTCCGTTGATTCCTGCGTGAATGATTCAGCGAATCCCACGATTCAACAACATTGGCACAGTTGTTGAACGTGTCGTCCCCCGACAATGCAGGTTGCCGGTGTGCGAAGCTGAGTCTGCCTGTCAGGCGACATGTCTCATAACTCGCGGTTTCCGAGGGTTTTGGACTCGCATTGACCTCGCGATGTCACTTGTTCCTGTTGGATCAGAGCGGTTCAGTCAATGTGGCGACCGATTTGTTGGCGCAGAAGTCTGCAATTCGATTTTTACGGTCGTTTACGTGTTTGATAGAAGATTGAGGATGATTTCCATGCGTCAACTGAAGGTGACAGCACAGAGTTCGGAAGATGGCCAGTGTGTCAAGCGTTCGAATCAACGTCGTACAGGAGCTGTGACGGTGGAGTACATTCTGCTGATCACAATTGTCGGCCTCGGGGCGCTGGTCGGACTGGCGAGTGTTCGTAACTCACTGATTAACGAGTTGACCGATCTCGCAACGGCCATCATGGCGATTACACCGTAAGGCAGGCTTTGGCTGGCGTCGGAACGCATATTTCTGAGGGTTCTTCATGCCGGTTGGATTCGTCAGTTAGTTCGGTTCGGTAACCTGGCAATTGAAAGTCCTCGATCGATCGTGCCATGTCGCAGGCTGAAGTCGGGGTGTGATCACGGTAGCGTTGAAGGTCTCAGCATCATGCCTGCCGGTAGTGTGTGCGACAGACGGATCGTTGCTCTTATGCGGTTATCAATGCAATGTTTGCGCAGGTCTTCGCGCAGCAGAGGCGTCAGGGCGATCGGCAGGTTTTGATGTCACTGCCAGAACGAATCAGGAAACGCCCACAAATGGACACAAGCCGTCCGAAACGATCAGCTTCATTTCGCCGCCGCGATTCGCGACGCGGTGTTGTGACGCTGGAGTTGATCGTGGTCACGCCGATCATTGCAATCATGCTCAGTGCAGCCGTCGAGTTTGGTGTTCTGCTGGCTGGTCTTGAGCACGTGTCGGCGTCAGCCAGAGCCGGCGCTAAAGTTGCTTCAGAATTGTCCACAGCCAACCTGGCAAGTGCTGCACCGGCCGACAACATCGACATGGTTCAGGCGGCAATCGACAACGTGCTTGGCTCTGCCGGCATGGCTTCATGCATGGTTATCCTTGATCACAATCCGGACTGCTCGGGGCTTATTGCGGCCACAAAGTCGACGGGAGCGTGTGCCGGCTGTGCGGCGCCTGTGGCAGCGTTGCCTGGGACGGGCGTCATCCCCGGAGGTTCTGTTCGAGTTACCGTTTGTGTTGATGCCGCGACTGCTGCTCCGAATCTACTGTCAACATTCGGCTACGACCTGACGGGGCGAGTCATCAGCGAATCAATCACCTTGCCTTACGAAAATTGTCCGTAGCTGTTTCTGACGTCCTGCTTCGGACGTCAGTTTGCTGTCACATAACTGCCCGCGTTTCTGCCACTTTCGAAATTGAATCAACGATGCAGTGTCTGCCGAACAACCATTGCTCCGCTCAGTCTTCCGTGCGAAATAATCGCGCAGAAAAACTGCGACGTGCAGCGGGTTCGGCTCGCAGCGGAGTGGCGATCATGTGGTTGATCGCTGCCGCCCCGGCCATTCTGATTATGCTTTGCATCATGGTCGAAGTCGGGCACATCTGGAACGCTCGTGTCAAACTGGAAGTCGCTCTGGAAGCAGCCGCACTGGCTGGAGTGAAGACCTGGTCTGATCTGACCGAAGCCGACAACACGCCCGGCCCGCATGATTCGCCGGGAGAGTTTGCAAAGACGAGCGCGGCGCGGGACGCCGCTGTAGCGGCAGCTGCCGCCAACACCATTGCCGGAGTCAGCATTACGCTGGACAGAAATGAGAATGACGACGGTATTAACGATGTCGGCTACGACAACGCCAACTGCACCGGCGACTTGCTGCTGGGAGGCTTCCCGACAACGGGGGGAACCGATTTCAACGTGACATCAGCTGTGGGCTGTGGTCGCTCTACAATGTCAGTTGTCAATATTGCCATTGATTTCGACATCGAAGTAGACACCAGTGGGGGAACTGACACCTCGGATACTCCGGACGCTTTCCGGATTTCCTTTACCAGTGCACAGCCAGGACTATCGATCACGGAACTTCAGATCGACCTTCGGAACAACATCACGTCGATTCCTGCCTGGCTGGACAATGGTACCTGGGACTTTGGCACGCTGAATAATTTTGCGTTAGGCAGCGAGGCGGCGGGACGAGGCCCTGCAACGCACGCATCGTCTAATGTCACGATCCTGACGGCTACTGGTGACGGGACGGGAGTAATGACTCTGACATTTGCTGCTGGCGACTGGCTGACGGGCGAAACGCTGGTGTTTGGCGTCGACACCGACAACGTCGAATCCACTGGAGGACTGGCAGCCGACACGGTCGCAGACGAAGGCGGAGACTTTGGAGATACACCGGGTGCAAACGGTATGGATGGTCGAATCGCGTTTTCATTCGGCTTCAACGGTGGGCCGTCTGCGGGCAATACAGTTGACGAACGACTCCAGCGGCTTGGTGGTGGAACACTTGCTCGACTTCAGGGTAATTCCGCCAACTTTCCGATCGTGATTGCGATCGTCGTCCCTGATGAAGACTACGCTGTCCTGGCTCAACAGACGCTTCAGGTGAATTCCATCTGTAGCAATCTATTTGGAATTCCGATTGGTCCATTCACGATTTCCGGTCGAGCTGTCGCGACAGCCCGGTGCGCCGGAGCCAACAGTACAATCGTTAACAATCCACTACTTGTTCACGTCACCGGGACGACATGCCCTTGATCCTCTGCGAGTGCCAGGAGCATTGTGAACTATGCGCCGCCGCATCAGTCGATGCCCGGATGTGGCGGCAACGCGGATGGGACTCCTTATGAAACGCAACGTTCAACCGACTCAATCTCGGAAGACGACCCGCAGAGGGGTCATCTATCTTGAGTTTGTAGTTGCTTTCCCGATTCTCTTCTTTTCAGTTCTCGCAATTTTCGAATTTGCGATGGCGATGATTGTCGTCGATACGGCCACGACGGCGGTCGTTCAGGGAGCGAGAGAAGGTGCCTACGGTTTCCCATCGACGTTGAACTTCGATGACAATGCCGCGTTAGACACCGATCCAACCGCCGATGACGATATCGCAGACGCGATCGCGCTGGTCATGGATGAATATCTTGCTGTCCACAATCTTGAGATCCGGCAGGACGGCATCAACGATGACCTGACAAAGCCAAATGCTTATATCCGAATCGTGCGGGCGTCATCGGTTGCTGAGCGGGGCGATCAGGATTTGGCTGCCGCCTGTATGCAGGCCGGAGCCGCTCCAGCCGCGAACGAAATTGTCGTCACTTTGTGCTTTCCGCTGGTCGATGCCGGTAACCCGACTGGCGTCGGGAATCCAGTTCCCGACTGGCTTTCCATCGTGGGATTCTCACTGGCGACGCAGCGGTTCGAAGCGACTTCTCGCGCGCTGCTTGAATAACGCGACTCGGAAGAGGCCACCGTCATGACAGACATTAGCGGATTCATCACTGAATTCATGATCTGGGTGGCTCAGTTCGTCAGCGTGTCGACAGTCCTGATCGTTGTGACGCACCTGTTTGCAAAGAAACGCCGCGAACAGAAGAGACGAGCCCAGCCTCTGGTTGAAGAGCAGAATTCAACTACCGAGCCAGTCGAAGAGGCAGACCCGGTCAATGCTGTTGAGCCTGTTTCCGCACGCTGAATCTGTGACTTCTCATGAGCGTGTCCTGCCGGGTGGCCGAACCAGAATGGTCCGGGGCTGCAGGCACAGGATGCCTCGCCCTCAGTCATCAACAAAATCAGGACTGTGATTAGACAACGAAAGCCGCAGATAATCGCTGACAGCCGCAGGTTGAAGTATTCATCTGCGGCTATTCAGCAACCATCTGCGGCTCATTTTTGAAACAGGCCGCGTCTCTGTCGAATGAAAATGCAAAACTATTTAGTTGTCGTCTCAACCGGAACTTCACCTAGCAGCCCGTCTTTGCTGTTGGGCTGAGCTGGCTCGTCGGCGTCAGCAGCCAGAGGTTCCTCACCTTTGCCGTTGGTGAGCGACCTGCTCGAAGCCTGAGCGGCTGACTTTTTGTCGTCTTCGTCGTTGATCTGATGATCGATCGGATCCTCGTAGTCGACGAATTTCGAACCGCCAGTGAATGCAGTCGTGCGTCCGCTCCCATTCTGCAGTCGGACGGGCGGGATTTCGTAGCTCTGATTCAGGCTGCCTATGGCTCGGCGCAGGTCGCGGAGTTCGCTGAGCACCGAACGTTGCAGGTTGGTCGCGTCCGGGTCCAGGCGATGGTGCAGTTCGTCGATGCGGGCATTGTGGACGTCATCTTCCAGGTCGGCCAGAGCGTCGACAGGTTTCGTACTGGCTCCCGCGTCTTTCAGAGCCGTCCTGGCAGCATCCAGGTTTTTCAACTGAGCAGTGTGTCGCTTCTTTTCCGCATCGATCAGCTTTTGCGTGTCTTCCTGCTGCCGAGTCAGGCCGTCATCAGCGATGGAATGACTGGTCACTGTGTACCAACATCCGGCGGCGGCAACCACAGTCAGAACCAGCAGCCAGCGAGTTCGCTTTCTCATTTGATCGTCTCCTGTGTGAGAGGGCCGCCGTGGCGGCTTTGTTGGAGCGTCCGCTCCAGAATTGAGTTCTGGTTGCCCAGAAGTTCCGAGTCATACCTGCAGGAGCGGGCACTCAGTAGACCTCTGGATTCCCGCCTTCGCGGGAATGACAGATTGTCACGTGCATTTCCAGAAGCCTCCCGAAGGAATTTTCCGCAGCCATCAGCAAAACACGGTTCAATCGTCAGTTGGCCAGTCTACCAGCGAAGGTCGCTCTGTCGGAACAGATGATCGGCCTGACTGATCAGATTCGATCAAAATGTCAAACCGTTGTGAGATCCCGAATGAGCACGTGCGTGTGCCGTACCGAAAACTTGACAGTGAGGCCAAAAGTTATCGACTGTGGTACGGCGATCGGATGACCAGACAGAAGCTCTCGAAAGCGGTCTCGTTCGTCTCGGTCCTCGCGAAGTTGAAGTTCTTCATCTCGACCAAATCCGCTCAGCGGTCGTATTGCTTCAGCGCAGGCACAGCAGCGCCAAAGTTCAGTGGGTCCATTTTGGCGACGATCTGAGACTGCTGCGGAAACCTGTCTTTCAGTTGAATTGTTTCCGCATAGGTTCGATTGCTCCCCTCACCTTGAACTCGCGGCTTATCCGTGTTCACCTGCCGCCCGGCAGTCTCCGCTTTCTCGCCATAGATCAGTTTCCAACGAGCATGACATTGAACTACCGCTCGTTCGGTGTTGATGCAGCGCGTGATGCTGGTTGCTTTAGTTGGTAGTGCGTCACGTCTTCCTGGCCGACCAGCCGGATGTCGGCGATTTCGATCCTTCCCTGACCTCGCGACGGATCAATTCTCACGGCCAGTAGCGGACTGTTTGTAGTAAATGAAACGGCATACTCATGCTTCCGGCCGTCGTGTTGTACATCGAAGAACTGACTTCGCTCGGCAGTGAACGGTCCGGCCTCCTTTTCCTGCCAGCAAACCTGTCCCTTGCCCGACGACTCTGATGTCATCGTGATGTGCAGAGTGAATGATGATTCGCCGACTGCCTTTGGAAGGCGATAGCTGAGATAAGGGTCAACCCCAGTGCTGGTGACCAGCAACGTCCCCTTTGAGAATGACAATGTGCAGGTGCCGCCGGGTTGCCAGCCAGCGACAGGTTTGCCAGACGGCTTCGCTTTGGGCTTCTTCGGAGTGTTCGCACCGCCCTTCAATACCGCTTTACCTTCCAGAGTCACGTCGTACTTCGACGGATCAAAGTTGGGATTCGGCAGCGGTCGAACAGCCTGAGTGTCGACGAGATGCTGCTCGATCAGAGCATCGAGTTGCTCCACGCGATCAGGAAACCTGTCGGCGAGATTGTTCTGCTCGCCAATGTCATCTTTGAGATTGAACAGCTTGTAGCGGTGCTTTCCATTGTCACTGCCGTGGAAGATGCGGATAAGTTTCCAGTCACTCTGGTGAACGCTGGCCGATGGTGGTAGCCAGTCCGGAACGCCAGGCGCGTGAGGAAAGTAGGTAAAGATGGCTTCACGATTGAGCGGTTTTCCCTGCAACGTCGGAACGATGCTGACTCCATCAAACTCTTGATTCGGCTGAGCATCAATCGACAGCATCTCCAGCAGCGTTGGATAGAAGTCGCTGCTTTGAATTATCTCGTCGCTTCGTGAAGCGGCGTCGACGGACCCCGGCCGCACGATGATCGCTGGACCACGCACACCGCCTTCGTACATCGTCGCCTTGCCGCCGCGCAGCGGCGTATTGCTTGTTGCCGTGGCGCCGTCGACCTCGTTGTACATGTTCCCGCCATTGTCCGATGCAAAAACAATGATTGTGTTATCTGCGATCTTCAACCGGTCGAGTGTGTCGAGCAGTGTTCCGACAGCATCGTCCATACTCTCGATCATCGCGGCATAGGTCGGACTCCGTTGCGGATCTTTGGGATCAACCCGTCTGCGATACTCATCAATCAACGACTCTTTCGCATCGAACGGTGCATGCACGCTGAACATCCAGTAGTTCAGAAAGAACGGCTCATCCTTGTGCTGCGTCATGAACGCGACGGCTTCTTTCGCCATGCGGTCTTCAAGATGCTCATCGGGAATGACCGGATCATGATCGAAGTCTTTGAACTTCCAGGGAGCGACATAACTGCCCGCCGGTCCGGGACCGGGATGATGTGGCACATCGACATCAAAACCGTGCTCCAGCGGCGAGTACGGTTCCGGCCCAAGATGCCACTTTCCAAAATGCCCGGTTGAGTAGCCGTTGTCCCTGAACATCTCGGCCAGTGTGTAGTAGCTCGTGTCGAGTCTCGACACCGATTCCGGAAGCGTTGCTTTCGCGTTTGGAGGACCATTCGTTGCCTGGACTGGCTTCAGGAGCACTTTCGGCAGGTGGCACGTCGGAGAGGTGATGCCGTGTCGAGCCGGGCTGATCCCCGTCAGCACACTCGCTCGCGTTGGAGAACACAGCGGGCTTGACGAATACGCCCGTGTGAAGGTCATCCCTCGCTTCGCAAGCCGTTCGATGTTCGGAGTCCTGTAGAACTTCGTCGTTCCAAACAGTGTCGTGTCACTCCAGCCAAGGTCATCAGCAAGGATGAACACAACATTCGGCTTGTCAGCAGCAAAGGCCGTCTGAGCCACCACTGCCAGCAGAACGAGCGACTTAAGAATCGCACGATGGTTGTACATGTCGAAGCTTTCTTTTGAGAAGTGGCTGACCCATTTGGCAGTAGCAGGTCGAAATTAATGTGGAATCTATGGTCATCGTTCGATCAGATACGAAATTCGTTCGTCGGCGGAGTAATTGACCAAAGTCATAGGCCATTCGTTCAACAACTCCTGATGAATGCGGGCCGCGTTCTTTACTTTGATAAACCCAAAGATAAAGGACACCGAATACTTCAGCGGAATCTTCACACACATAGATGCGATCCGGCATCACATGCCCTTCAAGCAATTCGACACCTTCCTGCTGGCATAGATCTCGAAGGATTCGGTTATCCCACTCGTGGTGCCACAACGCATGGTCGATGCCCTGTTGCATGCAGGGAATGGTCAGATCAGAAGCTCGGTAATGACGTGGCCGTGGACGTCCGTCAGACGGCGCTGGATGCCGTTGTGGTAGTAGGTCAGCTTTTCATGGTTCAGGCCGAGCAGATGCAGAGCGGTGGCGTGCAGGTCGTAGCTGTAGGTGGGGTGTTCGGCAGCCTGATAACCGAGGTCGTCGGTGGCTCCGTAGCCGACTCCGCCTTTGACTCCTCCGCCGGCCAGCCATGCGGTGAAGGCTCCGCCGTTGTGGTCTCGACCGGCAGCGCGTGCTCCCTGGGCGGCTGGCTGGCGACCAAACTCGGTCGTACACATGACGAGCGTTTCATCGAGCAGTCCGCGGGATTTCAGATCATTCAGAAGCGCTGACGCGCCGGTGTCCAGAACCCGTCCCCAGTAGCCGTGGTCGCGTGGCAGGTCTTCGTGAGAGTCCCAGTTCGGGCGGATTTTCTGCGCGGTGGTGTTTTCTGCGCCGCAGTAGATCTGGACAAAACGGACGCCTCGCTCAACAAGACGGCGAGCGAGAAGGCATTGTCGTCCGAATGGTCCGATATCGGGATCGTCGATTCCGAATGCCTGTTGAGTGAGAAGCGACTCGCTGCTGACGTCGGCGGCTTCCGGAGCACTTAGTTGCAGTCGTGCAGCGAGTTCGTACGCGGCGATCCGTGCTTCGAGGTCAGTGTTGCCTCGCCGTTGATCGAGGTGGCGACGGTTGAGTTGCTGCAGGAAATCAAGTCCGCTGCTTGCCCCTGGACCGGACGAGTTCGGGGCGTCGCCAGTCGGAAAGAGATCGACGATAGGATTTTGTGGATCGATAGCGTCCAGTGTGGTCGCCTGGTGGACGGCAGGAAGGAAACCGGCTCCCCAGTTGATGATGCCGCCGGGCGGAAGACCTCGTGGGTCGGGCAGCACAACGAACGACGGCAGATCCTGACTCTCGCTGCCCAGGCCGTACGTAACCCACGAACCCATGCTTGGAAAACCGGGTTGCGTAAAGCCTGTGTTCATCATAAAGCAACCGGGGCCGTGCAATGCCGTCTTGCTGTGCATGGAATAAACGAAGGCCATGTCGTCGATGCACGTGGCGAGTTTTGGGAACAGGCCCGACACCCAGAGACCTGACTCGCCGTGCTGACGGAATTTCCAGAATGACGGCTGACAGTTGCCCGGTTTCGACGCAAAGAACTGAAGTTTGCCATCGGGGTCGAATGGTTTTCCGGCTCTCTTTGCCAGTTCTGGCTTATAGTCGAACGTGTCGACGTGGCTCATTCCTCCGGGGCAGAAGATCTGGATAACGGACTTTGCCTTGGCGGCGTGGTGAGCCGGTTGTTCGGCCTGGAGCATGGCTGACAGCGCGACGCTGCCCAGTCCGCCTCCGGCAAGTTTGAGTGCGGCCCGCCGTGTGATGGCTGACTGTCGTTGTGGGATCTGAGGATGATTCATGGATACTCGATCGGTCAGTCGATGTAGACAAACTCGTTGGCGTTGAGAATAGTTCGGCAGAACTGCCACAAACCGTGTTCAGCGATTGCATGGCGGGAAAGCTCACGCTCTGTTCCGTCGGGGGAACGTGCGAGTGCCAGCTGAAAGGCACGCTCAATCTGGTCGTCGACGCTCGAACCGTCCTCGCGCTGGAGACGCTCCGCAAAATAACGAGACTGTTTCAGCATGAATTCGTTGTTGTAAAGGGCGAGCGATTGCAGCGCCGTCGTTGTGACGTTTCGTTGAGGCGTCAGGTTCGCCGGGTCCGGGCAGTCCAGCGCGGTCATAAACTGCTGCGGGGTTGTGCGCACGATGAACCGGTAAACGCTCCGTCGCCAGAGTGGTGGTGAATCGGCGGTCTGGTAGGTGTAGATCGGCGCGTAGGCTTCTTTGTAATCGAAGTCGCGATAGCCTGGTCCGAACATTTCGTGATTCAATTTTCCGCTAACGGCGAGGACGGAGTCTCTGACCGCTTCGGCTTCCAGGCGATGCGAATTCATCCGCCAGAGAAGTCGGTTGTCATCATCGACCGCGGCTGGATCAACCTTCTGATTGACGACGACGGGAACACTCGTTTGCTGGTAGGTTTGCGACGTCACGATCAATCGATGAATGTGCTTGAGACTCCAGCCCGAACGCAGCAACTCGTCAGCCAGCCAGTCGAGCAGTTCCGGATGAGTGGGCTTGCCTCCGCCGAAACCGAAGTCGCTGGGTGTGTTGACAAGTCCTGTGCCGAAGTGCCAGTGCCAGAGCCGGTTGACGATAACTCGACGAGTCAGCGGGTTGTCTGCCGATGCGATCCAGTCTGCGAGCGCTCGACGGCGGCTGGTGTCTGGCATGTCGTTGGTTCCGAACTGAACGTCAGCCTTGCCGAAGCCGAGCGTGCCTGGCGATACGGAATCACCGGGAGCTTCCGGGTTACCTCGCGACAGAATATGAACGGCTGGCGGAGCTTCGCTGACGACTCCGTAAAACTCAGGTGGCTCGCCGAGCGATCTCAAATCGGCCTCAAGTGACGCTCGTTTTTGTTCAAGACGAGCGAGCTGTTCCTGCCGATCATCGTTAATTGTGGCCGGGGTCGAGATCGTCAGCCGTGGATCGCCGAAGCTGATCTGGTCGTGGCCGTACCCATTGCCGCCGTCGGTCGAGATAAGTGTGAGGAACCGGGAAGTCGCCGGGATTTCGATCGAAATATTTGCCGTGTCGTTTCGTCCGAGTCGGCCTGTCGACTTCAGTTCCCCATCGAGGTGGACGCGAAACTCAGCGCTCGGTTCCACCGTACGACCACCGTAGCCGACGACGGCAGAAAACCGGTATTCAACGGTCGAAACGTCGAGAGCAGTCCTCGTATTACCGGCGTTTCGAATCGCAGCCAGATCGAATGTGATGCCCGCATTCGCGTGCAGGCCGATCATCGAATGGCCTGCAGAGTTGTAGTCAATGTTACCAAGCGTTGTTGAATACTGACTCGAAACGGGACCGTGGCGAATCATGTCCCAGGCTTTTCCACTGTTAGCAGGCAGGTTGTTTACGATCAGTCCGGTCGAGCTGATTCTGGTCTGGCCGCTGGCGGGAACAAATACGCCATCGATCAACAGTGAGTCGCAGGCTGCGAAATTACCTGGTTTGACGTTGCCGAGATCCCCGAACGGCCGCTCCTGAATTTTGCCCGTGCGAGCGTCGAGGCCAAGTCCTTTCTTTCCAGTGCCGAAGCCGTTGCCGCCTCCGACGATATCGGCGAGGTCAAGGCCGTCACCCTGAAGCTGTCCGATTTGCGCAGCGACCTGGCTGACTGTGCTGGTGAGCCGGGTCTTCTCTGCCTCGTAGTGTTCCCGCCGCTGAGGGTTGATGTCTCGATTGTCGCGACGAACTCCAGCAAAGACAGCTGCCAGCTGGTAATACTCGCGTTGCGTAATCGGGTCGAGCTTGTGGTCGTGACACCGCGCACAGTTAGCCGTCATACCGACGGTGGATGTCATGACCTGAGTGAGCATGTCGTCGAGATCGAGTGCCCGCGCAGCACGACGAAGGATCGGACTCTTCGTTTCAACCTGCCCGACAAAGTCCCAGGGGCCGGCTGCCAGGAAGCCCGTCGCAACGATCGACTCATCGGTTGGATGATCCAGTGCATCTCCAGCGATCTGCTCCCGGAGAAACTGATCGTACGGTTTGTCGGCGTTGAACGAGCGAATGACGTAATCACGGTACGGCCAGGCGTGGTCGCGAAGTTTGTCTCGCTCGAAGCCGTGTGTATCGGCGTAGTGGGCGATGTCCAGCCAATGCCGTGCCCACCGCTCGCCAAAATGCTGTGAAGCGAGCAACTGATCAACGAGCTGCTCAAAAGCTTTCGGTCTGGAATCAGCAACGAACTCTTTAACAGCCTCGGGAGTTGGCGGCAGGCCCAGGAGGTCGAAGTACAGTCGGCGGATCAGGACTCGACGATCGGCAGCTGGCGATGGTGTCAGATCTTTCTCGTCGAGCTTCGCTCGGACAAAGTGATCGATCGGGTTGTTACTGGTAGAGGCCGTTTTCGGCATCACCGGTTGTGATACAGGCTGAAGCGACCACCACGTCGAGTCCGCCTTCGACCGAACACGCAGCGTTACTGCTTCCGGCCATTCAGCGCCGGCCAGAATCCACCGATGAAGTATCGTCACTTCCGACTGGGTCAGATGCTTTCCTTCTTTTGGCATCGTCGGCGGTTCATCGCCGTCCGGTTGCACGACCATCAACAAGTGGCTTTGCTCAGGCTTACCGGGAATGACAAAGCCCGACTCGCGCCAGGACGTCGCGGTGCTTAGAGAGAAATCACCATCCGGCGACTCAGAACCGTGACAGCGCAGGCAGTTGGCTTCGAGGATCGGAGCGACGTCGCGTTCAAAATTTACAGTAGGAGTTTCGGTGGAGATTTCGGTGGCAGAATGGGTGACACCGCCGCAGAGCAATGTCGCAATAACTGAGCACACAAGTAGTCCTGGCTGAACCTTGGCCGACAATGCACCGGGCGACGTTTTCATGGAGAGATTTCACTGGTTACAAAGGTGTGGCCTGCAAAACTGGTGAATTCATTGCGAGGCTGTGCTGCGACGTTGCGTTGAAATTTCGGTTCCGGGATCACGCTGCTACTCAATATCGAAACAGGTCCATGTCGTCGACGCAACTTCACATCCGGCAAATGACGCTCGGTGATATTGATTGTGCGATGAGACTGAAGGATCAGGTTGGCTGGAATCAAACCGCCGCCGACATCCAGCGGCTGGTTGAGTACGAGCCGGATGGTTGCTTCATGGCCGAGGTTGACGGTGTGCCGATTGGAACGGTGTCGACGACTTCGTACGGGACAAGGCTGGCGTGGATTGGCATGATGCTGGTGCTGCCGGAATATCGTCGGCGAGGCATCGCAAAACGGTTGATGCAGACGAGTATCGATTATCTGCAGGGCCGAGGTGTGACCTGCATTAAGCTCGACGCGACACCTCTCGGGCAACCGCTGTACCAGCAGCTTGGCTTTCATGCGGAGTTGGGGTTTCAACGCTGGGAACGTGAGGGGAACGACGTCGCGCGATTTTTGCCCGACGGTACGTTATCAGCAGACCTTTTGAAACTTGACGAGCAGGCTTTCGGCGCGGATCGAACATCGTGGTTAACCCGTGTGGCGGCCGGATGTCGCGTATTCACCGCGCCGTCCGCGTTCGGGATGCTGCGGCCCGGGAGCATTGCGACTTATCTCGGACCAGTCGTGTCGCAGGACGAGGCGATCGCCGAGTCGCTGGTTGTTGAGATGCTGGCGACAGTTTCGGGGCGAGCGTACTGGGATATTCCTGCCGGCAACGTTGTTTCTGAAAACCTGGCCACGCGACTCGGCTTCAGGCCGGTTCGGCAACTGCGTCGGATGTGGAGTGGCGAAGGCAACATCGCCGGACGACCGGACCTGCAGTTCGCGCTGCTTGATCCAACGACCGGGTGAGGAAGAAGAGTTGGTCCGTTCGCTTCGAATTCGGCGACGGATGATTTACCGTTCGACCCAACATGAAACAGGCAACGTCGGCAGCGTTGTACGACATTGCCGACAGAAACAATGGTCGAACGACTGGTTTACATCCTTATGAGAAATACGCCCATGTCCAGAATCATGATGTTGTTTGCGTTGGTGGTTTTACCCGCTGCACTTCTGCGTGCGCAGGAAGAAAAGGCTGCTCAGAAGCCGGATGCCAACATCGAAGCCGGAAAGTCCACGCTGTCGATTCTTGAGCAGACCGCTCGATGGACAAAACTTTTCAACGGCAAAGATCTGACCGGATGGACTGGCGATACCGAAGGGTACATCGCGAAAGACGGAAACCTGGTCTGCAAGGCTGGCGGGAAGAATCTTTACACAGCGAAAGAGTACAGCGACTTCGCCTTCAGCTTTGAATTCAAACTCGAAGAAAGCGGCAACAACGGGATCGGCATTCGCGTTCCGATGGGCGGCCATGCTTCGGGATCCGGGATGGAGATTCAGATTCTCGACCACAACGGTTCAAAGTATTCCGGCGAAGCGGACATGGGCGGCGGTAAGACCAGAAAGCTCAGCTGGCTCAAACCGTGGCAGTATCACGGATCAATCTACGGAATCGTGCCTTCAAAGACGGGATACCTGAAGCCGGTTGGCGAGTGGAATTCAGAAACCATCATCGCCATTGAGGATCACATCATGGTGATTCTGAACGGCGCAGTGATTGTCGACACGTTCCTGGACGATGTGACTCCTGTCGACGGCGGCGTTCATCCGGGGATGAAGAATAAAAAGGGCCACATTTCGCTGGCCGGTCACAGCGACCATGTCGAGTTCCGAAATCTGTCGGTAGCCGATTATTCGCCGTCGCCAACCTCACCAGATTCAGAAACAGACAACACTCCACCGGACGGCTTCTCGGCGATGTTCAATGGCAGGGATCTGACTGGCTGGAAAGGGCTTGCTCACAAGAACGCGAATGACCGGCGGGCGCTGACAGGTGATGCTTTGGCAACGGCGCAGGCGACTGCCGACACAGTCATGAACGATCACTGGAGCGTCGTCGAGGGCATCCTGACTTATGACGGAAAAGGGCAGAGCCTCTGCACGGCGAAGGACTACGGCGACTTCGAGTTCTACTGCGACTGGAAGATTCCTCCAGGAGCGGACTCGGGGATCTATCTGCGGGGGACGCCACAGGTGCAGATCTGGGACCCGTGGGATCCTCGCGTCAAGCCGGGTGCTGATCCGCCGGCGAATGCTGAAGAGTGGGTCAGGCAGTATGCAAACGGTCGTAATCTTGGTTCCGGCGGCTTGTGGAACAACAAACGCTGGCGGAACGCTCCCACAACTCTTGCCGACAGAAAACCTGGCGAGTGGAACACCTTCCTGATTCGAATGGTCGGCGACAAAGTGACGATCTGGCTGAATGGAAAGTTGATTGTCAACCGGGTGGCTCTGGAAAATTACTGGGACAAGACAGGAACAATTCCGCTTGTGCGAGCTGACCAGATCGAACTGCAACATCACGGCAGCGAGCTGTTCTTCAGAAATCTCTACATCCGGGAACTGCCGTACTGATAGTGAATCGGGCGACATCCTCATCAGGATGTGACAATTGAATGTCTGACGCACGCTGCGAGTAAACTCGTAGCGTGCTTTTTTTCTGAAGCCTTTCGTGATGCAACTGCAGGTTCGGAGAGACGGCGATCGAGGCCAGACCAGTTGGCCTCTGTATCCAACCCGCTGGTTCACAGAACTGCGGATGCAAGCCACCTGGAATGACAGAAGGCAGACTTACATGAAATACGCCGCGGTGCTTTTGCTGGTTGCTTTCGTCTCGAACGCCGATCCGTTTCTGGCTGTCGCTGCGGAAGTCACACTGACGGAGCGTGTGTCCGTCGCGATTCGCCGGGCGATCCCACTGCTCGAACAGGCGGCGGCTGGTTCCGCGCGGGAACGGAAATGTTTTACCTGTCACAGTCAGGCATTACCGGTCATGGCGATGGCCGAGGCGCGAAGCCGTGGCTTCGTCATTGATGAGGACGTGTTCGAGTCCCAGCTCAAGCATACCGCCGCCCATTTGAAGCGAGGACTTGCCGGATATCTCAAAGGAAAAGGGCAGGGCGGTCGAGTGATGACCGCCGGGTACGCCTTGTGGACTCTGGAAGCGGGTGGGCGGAAATCGGATGAAACAACGGCGGCGGTCGTACATTACCTGCTGGAGTTTCAGCAGAACGACCAGCGATGGCACCAGGCAAGCTCGCGACCGCCGTCCTCAGGAAGCGATTTCGCCAATACTTATCTGGCGTTGCGTGCTTTGAGAGAGTTTGCAACCGACGACCAGCGTGAGGCCGCGGACAGCCGAATCAAGGCTGTTGGTAAATGGTTGCTGGCGACCAACGCGACCGAAACGGAAGATCGCGTTTTCCGATTCCGAGCATTGCCGTACGTCGACGCCAACAACGAAGAAATCGATGCAGCCCGCAGTCAGCTGATTTCGGCACAGCGGGATGACGGCGGCTGGTCGCAGAAGCCCGACATGACAAGCGATGCCTATGCGACAGGAACTGTTCTGACGGCTTTGCTGCGCGACGGCTCGAAAAAGGCTGATTCCGCCATCAAACGTGGTGTTGACTACCTGCTCGATTCCCAGTTGAAAGACGGTTCGTGGCATGTTGCCACGCGGGCCACGCCGTTTCAGCCATATTTCGAATCTGGTTTTCCACACGAGAAGGACCAGTTCATTTCGACGACCGCCACAGGTTGGGCGACAATCGCCCTGACACTCACGCTTCCGGAAGCAAAGCCAGCCAAACCCTGATTCGTAACCCGGTCAGCACCGGAGAAGACTTCGCAGCGAGACTGTAAGTCGTGCCTGAGGCCGTTCAATTTGGCGAAGTGAATACCGGGGCGATGATTCGTGATGCGTACTGCGTGTTGTGGTGAATCGTGTTGACGGCCTTCTGAGCGTCCGCAGGGAACTCGATGGTGAGTGGTTTTCCGTTCTGAGGATTGGGTTCGTAAAGAGGCGCCCCCGTACTGGCAACGGTGACTCGAATGCGATGCCCTTTGTTGAAGATTTGGCTGATCCAGCCGACAGGGAAAGCCACTTTGTGAACTTTGTCCGGCGCCATCAGAACCTCTTTGTCGAACCCGTTTCGGTAACGCGATCGGAACGGGTAATCGATGATGAGAATCGATCGACCATCGGGATAAACATCGCTGACTCGAACAATGAAATCAGTATCGGGAGCCGTTGACGATACTTGCAGTTCAGCGTGGACCCGACCGGTCCATTCGACAGGTTCTGACAGTGGCTCCGTCGTAAACGTGCGAACATCCGACTGCTCTTCGAAAGCTCGCGCGTCACGGGCTCCAGGGAACGATCGCCCCGGAATTTCCATCGGGTGATGAGGATCGCTGATGTAACTGGTTGAGCTCTCCTTTGAAGTTGGTTTCCCGGCAGAAAGTCCCCCGTCCAGCTGGAAGAACATCGGCGTGGCAACAGCTTTCGGGGGAAAGTCGTCAGCAGTTCGCCAGACGTTGCCAGGAGCGCCGGGTTCACCGACGGCTCCCATCACGTAATAACGCACGTTAGCGTCGTCTTGAACGTCGTTGTTTTTGCCCTTCAGGAAGTGGTCGAACCAGCGAACCATGTGGTTCGACACGTCGAAGGCGGCATTTTCCGGATAGGCCATTTCACCGATGCGGTTGCCCTTGTTATTCCCGCCGTGCAGCCACGGGCCAATAATCAACTGCTGACGTTTTCTGGAGTTCGTTCCGCCTTGATGTTGCCGTCCCTGAAAGCTGGCGATCGAGCCTTGATTCATGAAGTCGTACCAACTGCCGATTGTGAAGCAGGGAACGTTCATCCTGTCGAAGTGCAGCGTGCAGTCTTCGGCCATCCAGTAGTCGTCGTAGGTTGGGTGTCTGAACCACTCGGCGAGCAGTTTCTGGTTATCCTGCGGGTCTCTCGCGACAGCGTCCATGCCTTTGAAACGTTCTGGTCGCGTCGTGCCCCCGATTCGATAACCTTCCTGAAAGAGGCTCAGTCCGGTATCTCGCATGTACTGGCAAACGAGATGCGGCGGCTGTGTGACGGCCAGATAATTCTGAGCGTATCCGCCCTGCGAACCTCCGAACGTTCCGATCTTTCCGGTGCACCACATCTGTTTCGCAAGCCACTCGCAGGTGTCGTAACCGTCGGACAGTTCCCCCCACTGAAGAGCTCGGTATCCGACCCAGGTCCCTTCGGACAATTGTGCTCCGCGGAAGTTCACCAGCGCAACCACGTACCCGGCTCTGGCTGTCCGGGCAGCAGCCTGACGAGTGGACGCTGCCCGAAGACTTACATAACGCTGTTCAAAGACCGCTGGCCACGGGCCATCGCCAGAAGGAGTGTAAAGGTAAGCGGATAACCGAACTCCGTCCCGCATCGGAATCATGACGTGCTGTTCGGTGACGTCGCCAAAGTCCAGAGCATCCTGGCCTGATGCGGATGTCATTGAAGCCGCCAGTAAAACAGTAGCAGTCAGCAGACGTTGCATGGTCTGGCCTTTCGACAGGTGGTCCGAATCGTAGCGTTCTGAATTGTAGCTGCATTGAATTTGACGGTTGCTTCCGCGTATCCGAATCCGGCCAGCGATTGTTGGCCACGGCGGGAAACGCGGGCGACTTACTGTTTGGACGGCGGGCTGTCCGGTTTCTTGTAGAACTGTTCCAGATCGATGCCGCCTTTGAGTTCCTGCTCCATGACAGAGAGTCTTTTTTCGATCATGTCAAAGCGTTGTTCGACCAGCGGGTGGAAGACTTTGTCTTCGTTTTTGGGAGTCGGTCGCGGGATCTCGGGATAGCCAAGCTGGCGTTCGAGCGCGGCAAACATGTAGAGCGGGTCTTTGCCTCGGTTGGCTTTGGCAATGCGTCCTTCTCGAACTCCGAAGAGCATTGGCTTGGGCGGCTGCCAGTTGGGATCGCCGAGTGCTCGGCGTTTTTCCTCGACTGCGAAGTCAGATCGAAGATAGAGAAATTCGCAGAATTCGTTCGAGCCAAGCTGGTTTCTCAACCAGAGAATCCAGTCCCGCCAGGTGTCGTCAAAAATTGGATCATTGGCGACAGCCTGCATGCCGTAGTCGTAGCCGAGCCGATTTCGGGCGACACATTCAAACTGAAAAATGAACAGACCTTGTGGAGTCAGTTTGTCGCTGGCCCGGAATTCAGCTTCAGAACGAAGGATGGCCAGAGCGATCTGTAAGTCGAACTTCGTTTTTTCGTCTTCCGCCTTGGACATCAGGAAAGCTTGAAACGGCGTGAAGTAATGACTCATTTGAGCCATTCCGTCGCTGATTCGTCCTCGATGTCGAATTTCGCCGACCAGAAAATGGAGAGCCATCGGAAGTTTGGTGGTCGCCAGAATCTCGTCCTGAACCTGCAGAATAATTTCCTGGGCGGGCACACCATCCTTCATTCGGGTGAGAAAGGTTTCCCAGAAGTAAGCCTGCTCGATGTATTCTTCGCGGTCGAGTTGTGACATGGACATGGCCGTTTCAGTCTGGTCAGTGGTGAGGCGTTCAACGGTCGAGTTCTGCGTCTTGCCGGGTTACTCGCCCCGCAGCGCTCCGACGATCGGAGTTCGCGACGCCTCTCTGACTGCGAAAAGTGAAGACAGCATCCCGACAGTGAAAACGGTCATCAGCAGCAAAGCACCATTTGCCCAGGGCGTATCAGCTCCGGTGCTCAACAGGTGAGGCAGCATTGCTAGAAGAGCTGAAACGGTCCCTGCCAGAAGCCCCCAGACAAGCAGCATGGCATTTTCGGCAAGGATCATCACGGACAAACTGCGAGACTGAAAACCGACGGCTCGCAGCAACGCAAGTTCCGACCGGCGTTCGATAACGTTTCTGAGCATTACGGTGGACAGACCCAGTGTGCCGAGCAGAAGACCGAGACCACCGAGCGACTGGAACGTCGAAAGGTAGGTGTTCTGAACGATAAGGAACGCGGCAATTCGGTCGGCGACCCGTTCGGCATCGAATCCGTACGGAGTGAGCGAGCCTTCCAGCAGCGTTGCCAACCGGTTGATTTCGTCGTCGGAAAAGTGCCCGGCACTTTGAATGCGAGCATCGTTGGCTCCGATCAGGAAGTAACGAAATCCCGTCTGCTTCGGAAAGAGCTTGCGGAAGTTCGAATCCGACATCAGCAGTACACCCTGCAGCACGCTACCGTCCAGCATGCCAGCCACGATGAGTTCTGTTTCCGAGTCGGGAACCGGGATGGCTGCTCCGGGGGCCTTGTGCAGGCTGAACATCAGCGTGTTCATGTCGCCCAGCACGGGAACGCGACCGTCGTCGCGCGGAGTCGTCAGGAGTTTCCAGTAGTCGGCTTTTCGTTGATCAACGAATCGGAAACCGCCTCGTTCCAGTAGATCATCTGGGACACCAAGAATCGTCGGCAGGGTCGTCTGGTAAAGATTCAGGCAACTGGCGTTTTCGCCCGGTCGAACGCGGAACGAGTACGACTGCATCTGTTCCAGCAGCCTGGCAACCGTACTGCCTGGCTCGGGCGCGATCCCGAGTTTCAGTCGACCTTCTGTCGTTTGCAGAGAATCAAGAAGTGGAGCCGTCGCTTCGGCCACCAGTGAAAAGCCACCGTTTCCGGAGTTGAAATCGGGAGACTCGACCGCTGGATTTCGTTGTCCGGCGGCGACGGCGACGATCACAAAAGTCGCAGACGCAATAAGACCTGTCGAAAGAACACTGCGCGAGCGATGTCGTGCGGCGTTGCGAAAGCCAAGCCGCGAGGATCCCGTGATGCCACGCCCTCTAACGGCTGAGCGGCGGTCGCCAGCCAGCCATGCCGAAAGTTGAAACATCGCGGACGTCAAGCTGACAATGCCGACCACAAAGAACGCCACCATCGGCCAGGAAAGCCCGGAGAAGGCTTCCGTTGACGGGACAATCCCGGCCAGTCCGGCCGCCAGTATGACAAGTGCGAAAATCGCTCCGATCCGAGCCCACTTGAATCGTCGCGCGGCGTGAGCAAGCTGATCGGCGTCGCTCATTGACGCGTCGGTTTCCCCGGCGAGAAGTTGTCGCGTTGAAATGTTTCGCAGGCCTCGCAGCGCGAAGTACAGAGCGAGCCAGGCAACAAGGATCGAGATGGCCAACCCGGCAATAAGGCTGACTGGTTTGGCATAGACGAATAGAAACTGAGTTCCGATCGCGCCACCCCACCAGTCAGGATCCTTCAGGGCGTGGATCATCAACTCGGCATACCCGACAGCACAAACTGAGCCGACAACTCCCCCGAAACACGCAACAAGCAGCCCTTCCTTGAGAATGAGCTGACTGACTCTGCCGCGGTCAAATCCGACGGCCTGAAGCAGCCCGATGCCGGACGACCGGCGTTCGACTCCCAGACGAAACAGCAGGCTGATCAGGATCATTGCCGACGCGATAACAAAAAAGCTGAAGCCGACAAACAGCCCGGTGAAGTCAGTCGTGCCGCTCGCCGCTTTGATCCCGTTGTATTTGACCGGCTGGAAAACAAGGCCCGTGTCCGGCGGAGCCAGATGTTTGAGAAATGCCGTAGTGAATGGCTTTCCGGCGTCTTCCAGTTTCTCCGGCGTACGGTCGGATTCAGAGATAGCGACGCGGATCGATGTGAGACTTCCGTAACGACTCGTCCAGAGCGACTTCGCCAGTTCGAGCGACACGAAGGCTTTGGGCAAGGCTCGATACAATTCCCAGTATTCGTCGTCGCGGTCGGTCGGTCGGTCCAGGTCCATTGGAAACGGTTGCTTCCAGCCGTTAAATGTTCTGGCGTCGGTGATGCCTTTAACTTCCGGCGTGAGTCCTCGGTCGCTGGCGGTGACTGACGTGGCAAGCGGAACAACAGCTTTGACCTTCAGGGTGAGAACTTCTTCCGGCAGCTCTCCGTGCGAGCCAACCTGGTGATACCGGATCTGAATCGAATCGCCCGGTGTGACATTCAGGTCGGATGCCAGCCAGTCGTTGAGAATGATCTCGTCATTGCTCAGAGTGTCGACTTTATCATCAGCAAGCAGAGGTCCGAAGGGCGCCGCATTCACTTCTGAAGGGTCGACGCCGGCGATGATTGAATAGGCAGAAAAAGCGTCCGGGTCCTCGACACTGCTCAACTCGTTGACGAGGTAAACCATGTTTCGAGCGATGGCCTGACCATGCTCGTCGGCGGTCTTCTGAGCGGCCATTGCAAACGAGTCTTCCAGAATCATCTGCTCACTTTCGAGGGCCAGGTAGCCTCGATCGTTCGTGACCACTCGCAAACTGAGATCTTCCAGAGAAAGTTCTTCTCCCAGAACGTTGGTTATCTGGTCCGCGGCGCCAACCGCCTCTGGAGTTTCGGACAGCTCGGCGGACGTGAGAGAAACGAAGAGGGCGTTGACTCGCGCCGGTTTGCCATTCGGAAAATCGCGAGACCGACGCACTTCTTCAAGGCCGACACTTTCCTGGAGATTCTCCAGCGAAACAAAAACAGTGAGCGGTAACTGCTGGCCTGGGCTGAGGTCGAAACGTCCGGTTCCGGAAGTTTCCGGGAAGATTGCTTTGACAGTCAGTGGCACGCTTTGCGTGTCCTGGTCCTCGATGCCGCCCAGCTGGCTTTCTCGCGGAATCGTGGCTGGCATCTCAACCCAGAGCGTCAGTTCGTCGCCGACTTTCGCATTAAGTTGGCGGGCGACGCGGTCACTCAGGATCAACTCGTCGCCCTTGGGAAGCGAGTTGTCGTCGAACTCGCTCATGTTCGCAAAACGGTCGTTAATGCCGAAAACCCGAATACCGCCTGCTCGATCCGTCACAGTCCCGTCGCTGGTTTCGCGGACAAGTGCTCCGTCCATGATCAGGGCTGGAGCGACATTCTGCACGACTTCCTGGAGCTTCGGATTCTCGTAGACCCTGCCGGCAGTTTCTTCGCGGAGAAAACGCGGAGAATGCAGGGCGAGATCGACTCCGCCAAGCCGCGCGAGACTCATTTCCTTCAGGCTCTCGCGAACGGAATCGCCCACAATCAAAGCCCCGCTGATGACCGTCGTTCCAGCGACGACTCCCAGAAACACGGCAAGGTGAATCCGCCAGTAATGCATCAGGCTGCGCAGGATCAGCGTTGATGTCTTCATAATAAACGCGTCCGGATGGCCACACTTGAAGTTCGTTGGACTCCGTACCCGACCGGCGAAGGCGTCGCCAGCCACTGCGGAAGTTCCGAATGGTACGCGCATTCAGCCGTTTGAGAAGTGACACTCAATCGACGAACGCGGTGCTCCGGAGTCAGGGATCGACAACTTCAGCGAATCGGTTGTTGTCCGGAGCGGCGTTTGTTGAAGGAAGCCGGTCATTCGGATCGAGCAGGTGGACGCCTCGAAGATCAGCCGCTCGGCGGGTCTCGGTTCGCTGTCGGTTGTACCCAAGCGGTCGGCTGCCCGTGCTGGGACCGATCGATTCGTCTGGAAATGGATCGTGGTATTCTGCGGCCCGGTGTTCCATCGCCGGATGTCGCGGCACCAGCTCCGGCATTTTCACGAACCGCGTGTCGAACAGGCAGCCGGATCCCCCGAAAACCAGAACCAGCATCAATGCGGCTCGTGTTGCAGGGATAAGGCGTGTGGCCATGCGATTACTTACCGGACGATAATTCGAAGTGCAAAGCGCCGTTGTCAATCAGTCTGCAATTTCTGCCAGCCTGTTTCACTCGACGAGGAATGTGCAAGTTGAACGTTCGCCGGAGTATATTGCCGCTTCGCGATCGCCCCTAGACCGGTTTGGAGTGGCTGTAATGACTGAGAATCGTGGCTTCGATCTGCCCAGGATGCCCCACCGCCCGGTTGATGGACACAAGGGGACATTTGGCAAGACTCTGATCATTGCCGGAAGCCGCGGGATGAGTGGTGCGGCGTGTCTTGCCGGCGTTTCCGCGTTGCGAGGAGGAGCGGGGCTGGTTTCGGTCGCATGTCCGGTCGGCATTCAGTCGATCGTCGCAGGCTACGAACCCGGCTACATGACAATTGGACTGCCAGAAGGGGAAGAAGGACAACTGTCAATCGCCACGCTCGACAAAGTTTCGGCACTCGTTGCTGGCAAGGATTCGATCGGAATTGGTCCGGGGCTCGGAACATCTGAGGATCTGGCGGAAGTGGTTCGTCGCCTGTATTCAGAGGTCGCGTGTCCCCTCGTGCTGGATGCGGATGGGTTGAATGCCCTGGCCAGAAAATTTCAGAAAGGGCTCTGGCAAGAGGGCAAGTATCCTGGTCCACGTATTTTGACGCCGCATCCTGGAGAGTTCGCGCGACTGACTGGCCTGTCGGCTGCTGATATCGAAGGGCGACGTGCTGATGTGGCCCGAGACTTCGCCGCTGCGAACAACGTTATTCTGGTTCTGAAGGGACCGGGCACGATCGTGACCGACGGCGAGCGGATTTCGATTAACACAACGGGCAATTCCGGGATGGCCACCGGCGGCTCGGGAGACGTTTTGACGGGCCTGACAACAGCCTTGCTCGCACGAGGCAGCGATCCGTTCGAAACGACAAGATTCGCTGTTCACCTTCACGGTCTCGCTGGGGACATCGCCGCAGAGGCCTGTTCGCAGCCTGGAATGATCGCTTCGGACCTGCCACGATTTTTGTGCGAGGCCTGGAAACAGATGTGTGCGTCAGCTCAACCCGCAAGCTGAGTCAGCAACAGTTGGCGGTAGAGCGTATCAATGTGAGAGTTCCGTCGTGCTTACCCGTGTCGATCAAGGTTGAGTGGTGAGGGATTCTGGCCAGAAATTGAATTTATCCGTTCTGAATTTCGACGAGTATCGCCGACACGACGTAGATCTGAAGCGACGAATTCGCGTACTGTTTTTCCCGGCGCTCAGGCATTTGAATCATCGAGACGGTGACGGCCTGTTCTGCTGTTGATTGCGACTGATTGTCGATTTTTAAAGGCACAGAAATGTTCTTCGACCCGATGTACTTTGTGTTTCTTTCGCCCGCGCTTCTGCTGATGTTATGGGCTCAGGCGAAAGTGAAGTCGAGCTACGGACGCGGCATGCAGGTTGACGCACGACTCACGGGTGCTGCCGCCGCCCGTTACGTCCTCGATCGTGCCGGTCTGAACGACGTTGGTATCGAGGAAGCTCGTGGGTTCCTGAGTGATCATTACGATCCTTCACATCGCGTGCTGCGGTTAAGCCACGAGGTTTATCACACTCGCACAGCGACGGCTGTTGGAATTGCCGCTCACGAAGCAGGACACGCCATTCAGCACGCTCGAGGGTACATGCCTCTTGTCATCAGAAACGCTGCCGTTCCTGCAGCGCAATTTGGTCCGACGCTGTTCTTCGTGCTTTTTATCGCCGGCGCAATTTTCAGTTCGCCACCATTAATGATCGCTGGGCTGGCTGCTTTCGGCGGTCTGGTTGTCTTTCAGGTAGTGAACTTGCCAGTCGAGTTTGACGCGAGCAATCGGGCAAAGGCACTCCTGACAGAATACAACATTGTGGACGGTGACGGAGCTGCCGCCGTTCGTAGCGTTCTGAACGCCGCTGGCTGGACGTACGTTGCAGCGACTCTGCAGACCATCTTGCAGTTCCTGTACTACGCGTTGCAGATTCTGGGCGCAAGCCGCGACGACTGATGGTTTGTGTCGCTCGTGAGTTCTCGCCGCTGACTATTCATTGCTGGCGTCGTGGGAAAGGCCGAGCAATCTGTCAATCTGTTGATCTGGATTGTCGAGTGGAACTGGCTCTGAGCTGCCCGCGACGTTTCCGGCTCGGTCGATGTGAAACACAGCCTGTCCTGGCTGGTCGACTGCTTCATCGAAACTTCCGGCCCCCCATGCACGATGAATCTTCCAGATCGGGGCGGGATCCGTGAGTAGATGGAAGAAAGAGGGAAAGTCAGATTTTCGATTCTGCTGAGGCAGGGCGGAACTGACCGCGATGACGTGGTAGTTTGCGGCTTTAAGCTCGGCAGCATGCGACTTAAGGTGTTGCAATGTCCTGTCTGCCTCGGCGCCGGCCTCGCCGTCAAAGAACACAACAAACAGGTTATGCCTCCCCTGAAAAGACTTCAGCCGCGTGATCGAGTTGTCCTTATCCAGAGCCTCAATCGATGGCGCCTGCATTCGAGCAGTTGTCACTGTTGGCGGTCCCGCGAGCCGTTGATGATTCTGGTTCAGTTTGTGCCAGACCATGCCCCCGATAATCAACGCGGCCAGAGGCAACACAAGTATCCGCAATTTCATCGTCGTATCTTTCTGAAGGACTGAAGCAACTACTCAGTTTCGACGTGCAGCTGTGCCTGAAGTTTTTTGAGAGCCCTCATCCATAGCATTTGTGTCGCTGGTCGTGAGCGTCCCATTCGCTCTGCAATTTCGTCGAATGGCAGCCGCTGAAGATTCCTCAGTACGATGACTTCCTGGTAGGCTTCCGGAAGAGTCGCCAGTGCCTCGGAAATTTCGATTTCCTGCTCCCGTCGAACCATCACCTGGCTGGGAGACTCGCCCCCCGACGATAATTCGGGAGCGGCTCGAAAATAAGTCGAGTCATTGCCGGTTGAAATGGCGACTTCCAGAGTGGCTCGTCGTTTAGCTGCTCCAAACCGTCTGACGAAATCAGTCGCGTTGTGTTTGAGAATCTGTTTCAGCCAGGCAATCCACTCGCCTTCCGTCTGCCCGCTGAAATCGGGAAATCCCTGGTGAGCTTCCATCAAGGTCTGCTGAATGAGATCTGATGAGTCAACTTTTGCCTGGATCCAGCTTTCGACATGAGAGCGGGCGAGGAAGCCGACATACGCCCGGCATGATTCGAAAAGATCGTTCATGGCATCACGGTCACCATCGCGCGCTCGCTGCAATAGCGACTCGAGGCCCTTACGCGATGGTTCTGACAAGATTATTCTCCAGCGTTGTTGTTAATTGACGCTAACTTCGCACTACGGGTGTGATTTACACGGCCACCTTGAATGTAGAATAGCACAAGCAATATTCAAGCGGACATTGCGGTCACTCGGTCGTGGCTTCACCGCTCCTTGACTGAAGAATGGTGTTTGACTCTATGCAGATTACGTCGCGTGACGAGGCGATCGCCTGGCTCTACAGTCGGGTTGACTTCGAACGGATGTCGCCGTCGTTGACCGCGTCCGACTTCAAGCTCGACCGGATGCGAAATCTACTGGAACATCTGGGCAACCCACAGAATAGCGTCCCTGTCGTGCATATTGCCGGAACAAAAGGGAAGGGCTCGACGGCGGCATTTGTTACTTCGATCCTGCTGAATTCGGGTTATCGTGTCGGACTGTTCACGTCGCCACACATTGAACGTTTTGAAGAACGTATTCAGGTGTCGGGAATTCAGATTTCGGAAGACGGTATCGCCAGTCTGGTAGACCGATTGGCCAGAGTCGCCCGCAAAATTGATGACGCCGGGAATGGATTGAGCCCCACGTTTTTTGAGCTGACGACAGCTCTTGCATGGCTTTGGTTCTGTGAGTGCAAGGTCGACATTGCGGTGCTGGAGGTGGGGCTTGGAGGGCGACTTGATTCCACAAACATCTGTAGCCCTGAAGTTTCAGTCATCACGACAATCAGCCGGGACCACACACACATTCTGGGATCACGTCTGAGCGAGATAGCAACTGAGAAAGCCGGGATCATCAAGAACCGGATTCCAGTGGTTACCGGTGTAACAGCCCCTGAACCGCTGTCCGTGATTTCTGAGATTGCTGCCGCGCACGAGTCTCCGTTGACAATTGTCGCTGCACCATCCAGGTCACTCCGAAGTCAGGACAAAAACCCGCCAGTTCCGCCGAGCAGGCATCAGCAACACAACCGAGACGTCGCCCTTGCTGTGGCCAGGAACCTGAAAGACCGGGGATGGCGGATTCCGGACGCTGCAACCGATTGCTTATCAGTCGAAGCCGCCTGTCCCGTTCGAATTGAGCGACTTCGTGAGAATCCGACAGTGATCATCGATGCCGCTCACAACTGGATCTCTGCCGGCGCCCTGGTAGAAACGATCCAGAGCTGGCCCGCCGGTTGCCGGCGTGTACTGATATTTGGGACGAGTCACGACAAGGATGTGGCTGGATTATGCAGACGTCTCTTTCCACATTTCGATGTGGTCATACTGACTCGCTACACATCGAGTCAGCGAGGTATTCCCATCGACGCGCTGGCCACTCTGGCTGCTCGAATATCGACTCGCTCAACACACAGCGAAAAAGACCCGGCAGCCGCGTGGCTGGCTGCTCTCAGGGTGTGCCCCGAAGATGGCCTGATCTGCGTTGCCGGGTCGTTTTTTCTGGCCGCCGAGATTCGTGAAATCGCTCGAACCAGCAGTTTGGTATCTGATCGATGAGCGCTGTCGGTGCCGTTGACAGTTTGGCCAGCCCGGGTACTCAGTACCCAAAGCCCTCACCCATGTAATTCATCATCTGCGCGTTTCGCTTTGTTGAACTTCGACGTTTCGGGTTCGAAGGCTTTCCGCTACCCATACCAGGGTATCCTTCCATGCCGCTCATGCCGGGGTACGCTTCCATGCCTGGATACCCTTCTCCGCCAATCAGTTCCTCAATGCCCCCGGAACCGGGTGCTATTGCTGCACGTTTCAGGTGTGCCCAAAGCTCATCCTGCTGCTTCATACGGTTTTTGGCAGTCTCATGAGCCGTTACGTTACTCACCGTATCGAGTTTGACCAGGTCGCCGAAGCGATTCACCACAACCGCTTCCTGCAAGCTGTTTGGAAGTTTTCTGGTTGCCAGCTCAAGTTCAGGGTGCTCATTGGGGTCCAGCAAACTGTTGCGGTTGTAGTCAACCAGGGTGTTTGGCGTTACAAAGTCGATCTGTTCTTCCATGAATGTTCCTGCGGAAGGACGAAGTACTTCAGTAGTGACACCGCCTTTTGTTTCAGCTTCCGCACCTCGTCGCCTACTCTGAACTTCACGCGTCCAACTGGCGATACGCTCGCCACGATCGAGTCCCTCAAAAGGGCCGTGGACGTAAGTGCCGGTTTCGCTCATCCACTGATAAGCATCCATGGAAACACCGCGTCGGTCATCAACTTTCGCCACAAAAACTTCGTTCTCGTCTTCGATCAAAGCTGGCGTGCTGACATCTGACCATGGAGTGAATCGATACTTGCCCTCGCGGGATGCGAAGTCCTGAAGTTCGCCAGGGTCACGATCGAAGTTTGGATTCAAAAGCTTCAACCGCACTCGATAACGGTAGGCGTTGCCAGGGACGACGCTGAAGTCAAGAAACCGAAACAGCATCAGCTCCGGAGTCGCAAAGACATCCATACGCCCCATCGCTCCGCCGCCTGGATACCCACTACCCGGATAGCCAGATTGCCCTCCCGGATAGCCAGACGATTCCGACATGTACTCAGGATCATTCTCCATCGCGAGTTCATTATAGGTTTCGTTATAAGCGTTCATGGCCGACGAGTTGCCCATCATGTTTCCTCGCATACTGCGAGTATCGACCTGCACTCGTTTGAAGCCACCGCCACCGGTCGCCTCTCTAATCTTCTTCTCACGCTCGGCGGCTTTGAGCAGAGCTTTCGCCCGGGTTTCCTGTTCAAGCTGCTCCTTCTCGCTCAGCAGTCGCTTGATCTGCGGATGAGACGCCAGAATTCCATTTGGCCCGGCAGCCGTTGACCAGCTTCCGGTCACGCGGAAGGGAAGTGGCATCGTAAAGACTGCATCGCGGTACTGCTCATCGACGACATCGACATCGAATTCGATTCTTTCCAGCAGTTTGACCGCAACGTCAATGTCCACATCTTCCCACTCACTGGCCCAGGGGTTGGCACCTGCGACCGCGGTTTGTCGTTGCAGCTCAAAATCCCAGAATCTGACCTGAGTGTACGCTTCCTGAGCATTATCAAGACGTAGCGCCCGTTTGACTTTCTCGACCTGCTGCTTCATCCGGAAGATGCCTCGAATCGCGGCAAATCGAGTACCGCGAGCCTCCACGTTCCTTACCGGTCCACCATAGCCAGGCATTCCGCCGCCGTACTCACTGCCAGGATAGCCCTCCATCGTTTCGCCGCCGTAGGTGGATGTTCCGTCGTATGGATTGGCTCCAGTTTCGCTGCCTGGGTATCCGGCTGCCGCACCAGGCCGGGGGCCTGTAACACGAGGGCCTTCGACGCGAGGGCCTGCAACGGCCGGCGCGTCAACTTTATTCGAACCTGCAACCTCGCCTGCGGAGGCGACTCTGATTTCCGGCCCAGAGCCTTTTTCTTCCGCTTCTTTCTCCGGGTTCAACTCGATCAGTACACGCCCGGCATCAGCAACGAGGTTTTCAATCGGCATATATTCAGGTTCAGCAACCTTCTCCCGAGCCTTCGTGATTCTATGCACCCACTTGACGAGGTAGTCGTACTTTTGCCCGGGAGGGATACCATCAAACAGTTTTACAACCTGATCACCAGGGTCCGGAGCTTTGAATGTCTCTTTTTCGGTGTCCGGCCAGGTAGAGCGAGCAAACTCAGCTTTGCCTGCTTCGATCTTCGCGGAAAACTCTTCAGGCTTTCGTTCGTAAGTGGACCATTGTGTTGTGGCAATTCCAATCAGCACAAAAACTCCAGCGAGCCCAAGAATGAACTTCTCGCCGTGTTCGATAAGCAATTCTTTAAAACCTGGTTTTGAGCCGGAACTACTCATGGCAATCTCCCTATGCTGCTTCTGAAGCGAACGGGATTCTGTGTGGTCGTAAATGAACGTTGAAATTTGTCGCGGTGCGTCGAACCGGAAACTGAATCACCGTCAAAATCACGGTGACTCAGTGCTGCTCGGAGGCGACGCTTCGTCAGTTGGTGCAGAGACTGTTGTCGCTGCATCTGACGAATCGGTTGATGAGCTTTCGCCAGTTACCTCAGCGTTGTCAGGAGCTGTCGCGTCACTGGTTCCTGGCGTTTCTGGAACGTCGCTTGCGCCGAGCGCCGACGACGTTGCTGGAGTTGCGGCATCGTTCCCAGGTACGACCGAAGCTGCCGGTGCAACCGTTGTCGTCTCAACTGGAACCGCCGGTCCGTCTACACCTGTGTCTGTAACCTGAGGAGCACCTGAAGTTGTGGCGGAGTCGGCCATCTGGCCAGAGTTCTCAGACGAGACTGCTGATTCGTCAACTGCTGGCGGGTTATAAATGTAGATCTCGCCGATCACTACAAGTTCGACCAGATCTCTGTCTTCGAGAGAGGCCTGAACGTTGGCGATAGCAGGGACAGTGTAGGACTTGCCTGACAGTGCATCGGCTCCAGTGCCAGCACCCTCGCCGTCAAATCCGAAGGTCTCCTCAGAGTAGCTTTCCAGTGAGCTTCCTTCAGACTCCGTTGGGTAAGACTCGGTCTCTGAACCGGGATATCCGGAGTTCATACCAGCCAGCGAGTTCGAGCCAGGGTATCCCGCGCGTCTTGATGTGGGCTTGCCAGGTTCTTCGGGGTTCATTGCAGATTGTTGAAATCGAATGACTTCGATCGGGTACTGAGAATTCAACAGCTCTCGAATTAACGTTGGAACCTGCATCTGGTCGATGGCAACTTTGAGCTTGAAGCCGCGAGTTCTGTAGGCTTCTTCTGATTGAACGTATCGGTTCTCGTCGCTGTTAGGGTCAGAAGCCGTCGTCGCGCCACCACCTGAGTTACTTCCTTCTTCATTCATATACGATGAGGTGGTGATTCCACCGGAAGAGGCCACTTCATACTCTTCACTGATTAGAAACTCAGCAGGCTTTGACAGAGCTGAAGTTCCTCCTCGTCGTCCCGCTCCACCAGGCATTCCGGGAGCCATACCCGGATATCCTGGGGCCATCCCTGGGTAGCCAGAAGTACCAGCCGTGCTGCCAGATGACGAAGGGGCTGCGGCCTTCGTACCACCAAACAGTTGAACCTGCATGATTTGTTTGACGTATGAGTCAGTGATTGACGACGTGCTGTCGTTGGTTCGACGGACCGCGGCAAGCACCTCGCCCAGGAGCCACAGATCTTCCTGCGCATTCCAGATCTCCTGCCACGTTGGCGGCAGACCTTCCCATTTTGATGCCGGAATGCGGGGCAACGCGGAGTACGGGAAGACGACTTTCTGCTTTGCATTGGCGTCGACTCGCGTTTTTCCATCATCGATCGGTTCTGGAATATGCCAGACTCGACGAACGTCGCGATCGTAACCGTCACGGTACATCGCCGGAAGAACCTGTTTCATCCGCACATCATCCAGTTCGCCCCGGTAGGGGCAAGCATTCATATACTCTGCAACAACCGGCGGCCACACCATCAGGTCAGTTTGAGCCTGCCACAGTCGATCCAGAGCCAACTGGTTAGCTTGAGTCCGGATGGAAATCAGTTGATTGACTCCGTCGGCCCAATCCTGGTTTGGAGCGTTCTGTCCGCTGGCAATACCGCTGAAAGTGTTATCGAGTGACGAGGTTCTGTCACTGATTTCCGCAGCGAGTTCGCCAGTCGTCATCCACCAGGCAACCGGCGGCAGCAACACAGCGACCAGGAATACGATCCAGAAGTGGTGCTTAATAATTGGCTGTAGCTTATCCATGGCCATGCCTCGTTCTTCTGAAGGAAATGTTGGTGCTGCCTGGGAGAGATCGTTGTCTTACGAACTGCAAATTACTGTCCAAGTGCTGGTCCGGATTCTGTCGGTGCAGCTTCGGGCGCGACGCTCCCCGGAGCTGCATTTCCAGAAACGACACCCGTTGGAACGCTGCCGGGATTACCGACACTGCCCGGCTGAATTCCCGGCGAGATTCCTTCAGTCGCGGGAGCCGGAGCTTCCGGAATAACACGATCCTTTTCCTGAGTCGGTTTCCAGGCGAACTGAAGAGTGAAGGTAGTCCGCTCGATGAGAGTGAATTCCGGTTCGAGAAGATTCGAACCTGTCCCTGGTTGAACTGGGCCGGCACCGGGTTGTGGCAAACCTGGTCGTGGCAAGCCCGGCCTGAATCCTCCCTGAGGACTGTCACCCGTTTTAGGGATACCGTTCTCGTAGAGTTCAACCTTCACAGGAGGTGGGTTGTCAGTAATCACCGGGTGAGAAATCCCAAGAACGGCAACCGGGACTGGCCCCACGAAATTATCGCCCTGCTTGATGAACGGCTTACGCAGGTTCTCGACCAGCGTATCACGGACAAAGATAATCCCACGATCACGAACGTCAGGCGGTGCATAGTAATGCTCACCCATCAGCGTGATGACGTAACCCTCACCCGATGGTCCGGCTGCTTTTTCTGCTTCAGTCAGGAACGTCTTGTCCTGCTCACGTAATCCGTCAAACCAGGTTTTAAGATCAGCATATCGTTGAGCGGTAATGCTGCGGATATTGATCCGAGGCATCTTTGTCAGGTCTTTTTCGTCGAGTTGAAGGCCGACTGGTCTTGGAAGAGCCTCGTTAAGTCCGCGATACAACTCAGCCCAAAGCTCACGTTTATCCAGATAGCTCACCAGGTGAGTACCTTTTTCGACGAGGGCGTTGTGTGTGCCACGTGCGCCTTCATAAGTGCTCTGGCCACTGTTCAAGGAGCTTTTGAAAGAGTCCGCAGCACTTTCGACTTCGCCAAATCGGACTTTGTTGACCTTGGCCGCAGCGTTGGCATAGCCAGCCACTGAAGTGGCCAGGCCGCAAAGCACTGTTGCAGCGGTGGCGACAGCCCACGGCTTCTTCCGACGGATTTTGCGGGCGACAGCGATTTCCTTGGGCAGCAGCGTGGTACGAAGCTTCGTCAGTTTCAGGGCCTGCAATGCCAGACCGTACGGCACTGCAAAGGTCATAATGTTTTCCTGAAAGACCGGAGCGTTCAGGACGGTATCGCCAACCACTGCGTCGAAGGTCTCGACCCGTTCGACGTCGTACTGCAGATTCTGCTGCAGAAACTTCTGCAGGCCGGCCAGCTTGAAACCATTTCCAACGCCGATGATCTTTGAAATCTTTGCATCGCGATTCACGCTGGAGAAGTAGCCGATCGATCGCTGAATTTCCGAAACGTAGTCGTTGAAGACTGGACGCAATGCCTGGAAAACGGCTCGCGGATCCGGAGACTTGGTAGCGTTGCATTTAAGATGTTCGGCTTTGGCGAACGTCAGCTTCATCTCTTTGGTAAGTGCACGAGTGAAGTGGTTACCACCGACCGGTACGTTGCGGATCCAGATCTTTTCGCCGTTCGAAACGACCAGCGTCGTATTGTCCGTCCCCATGTCGAGCATAATGGTGTGCTCATCCGGGGCGACGAATTCATCTTCCGTTGTCGGGCGGACTCCCAGCGTGTCGTAGCAGTAAAAATTGTAGAGTGCCAACGGAGCGATCTGTACAACTTCGACTTCGACTTTCGCTTCCGTGAACGGTCGCAGCGCTTCGTAAACCTGCTCGGTCTTCATCGCGAAGAGGCCGACTTCCGCCCCCAGCATGAAGCCGCTTTCTTCGATACCGCCGCCGAGCGTCTGGAAATCCCAGATCACATCTTCGAGAGCAAAAGGAATCTGCTGACGAGCTTCGTACTTGACGACGTCGGCGACCTTGCTGCTTTCGACCGGCGGCAGCTGGATGAATCGTGCCAGCGCAGAATGGCCTGGAAGGCTGATCGCGACCAGATCCCCCGTCACGTCGTTGCGCGAAAGGAATGTTTCCAGAGCCTGCTTGATCAGCTCGCGAGGAATCGCGTCTGGTTGGCTTAGAATCTTGGGATGCGGGATGTAGTCATACGCGACGGCCAGCACCTGCTCGGCCTGAGCGGCGTACTTCAGGCGGACAGCTTTCAGTCCTGCCTGACCAATATCGATTCCCCAGACTGCTCTGTTTTCTGCCATGATGGACTTCCTGAAGAATGTCAGAAGATGCACCGGGATCAGGTGTTGTTCAGAGAGAATTCTCTGCGACGAGATGAACCTGAATAGAAGTGTCGTATTTCAGTCAGCGACTTTCGCAGCCATGCAATTCGTGAGTAGAGCTGCGTGAATGAGGTCGTCAGCCGGTAAAGAAACAAAGTGAAATGAGATGAAAGAGTTTACCGAACTGAAGCTACCACAGGAGTTTAGCAGTCATCAAGGATAAAGAAACCGCACAATGATTGTCGATTCTGACGTCTGTATCACCCGCCGGCTTCTGACACCTTCGAGACAAACCGGAACAGTCAGTAATTCACATTCAACTCTCTTGCCGCGACGCCATGCCGCGAATTTTTCAGGAACCAGTCAATCGGAAAGCCGTCAATCAAGGTGCGAGCTGAGTTGAAAACAGGACGTCCGGGATGTCGGAAGAATTGCCGGTTTCGAAACAGACCCCAACTACCAGACGGAACGAAGCAGTGAGAGGGGTTCCCAGGCGAATTAGTTCCAGGAAGATTTCAAATTATCCGAAGAAAATTGCAATGCAAACATTGCTGTGCCGTAACTGCCTTTTTCTAAACAGGTTACAGACCGTTCTGTTTTAGAAATTGATTTAAAATTCCGGTCAAATGCAAAGGTTGAGACGGGAACTTCAATAAGCCGGGAGCCGGACTCAACGGTATTTTTCTGAGGCTCAGTGCCGCCATTGTGGTGGCTTGCCCCATCCTTGCGTCGTCACATCCGCCAATTTCCCTGCTCAATCTGGCTGGTCAGTTGCGGATGAACGCTCTGAGTCGGTCAAATCCTCATGTCGTCGGAACCAATTCCCGGATGCGGTCGGCGCAAAGAGACGATTAGCCCGTGACGATTCAGGCGTCTGAGTATCCGTACTGGCAAATGTGGCAACAAGTTGACGTTGAGTGAGCAAAATGGCATATCAGAAGGTCGTCGTACTGATTCCAAGTCATAGCCTGGAAGATTTTCCGACAGAACTTAGCGACAAGCGCGCGGAGAGCCTGCTGAATGCTTTTTCGGTAGCGTTTCATCCGAGATTGATCGCGTCAACGGGGCTGATGCCAGCCTGGCACCGCGCGGACGAGCCGACGACCGACGTCGATGGTTCACTCATCATTGTTCCGACGGCCTGCGACGATCAGTTGCCGGCTGGCTGGGTAAACCTTGCCAGAGAGCAGGGGGCGGTCGTTGTTTCCGGCCTGCATTGCCGAGCGAAAATGGTGGCTGCCGCGCTGGCCGGACTCAACGGCACGGGACCGGCTGGCGATGCCTGTTCCGAAACTGCCGACATTGAAAAGTTGACTGATACGTCAGGCGAGTTGGCTGACAAGCCCGCTTCAGAGCAGTCTCTCTGTGAGATTCCGGCGGAAATTGTGGCGGACTTTCATGCCCTGGGAACCTGCTGGATTCTGATGGAGCTGCTGACTCGGCACATGCACCATTTCAACAGCTACGACGAAGTCTTCTTTGAAAAGACGCTCGTGGCAGCGGCGAGGGATGCCGTGAAGGGAGACGAAAGCGGCGTCGAGATCGCGCTGCGTGGTTCATACGAGCTGCTGCTGGAAGCACGCGAACGATTCTTTCCTGTGGACTGCTACTTGCTTGACCTCTGTCTGTTGGCGCCGGACATGGCTGGCGAAAAGCTGAAACCAGTGCTCGCCGAGGAAACTCCAGTCAACTTCCTGCTGAGAGCACTGGATGCCAAAGAGATGGCTGAGTCTGATCCGGAGTCCGTGGAGCTTCTGAAGAAGGCATGGGACGAAGGTCGCGCTGACGTGGCCGGCGGCGATCTTCATGAACTGGCTGCTCCGCTGGTTCCGATCGAATCATCGATACTCGATCTACAGCGCGGACGTGCCGTGTTTCAAGAGCTTTTCCAGCGTGAGCCGACCACCTGGGGGCGCCGGCGTTATGGATTGTCCCCGATGCTGCCGCAGTTGTTACAGAAGTTCGGTTTCCATTCGGGACTTCATTTTCTACTCGATGACGGAATTTACCCCGATCGCGAGCAAAGCCGCATGAGGTGGGAAGCGTGCGACGGGAGCGCCGTCGATGCTTACTCCAGAATTCCTCTCGCGGCAGATTCGGCCTCGACCTGGCTCCGATTTCCCGAGCGAATGGCCGAGACAATGGAGTCGGATCATGTTGCCGCGCTGGCCCTTGCTCGCTGGCCGGAAACGAAGTGTCCATTTTTTGAAGACCTGCGTCGCACTCAGAAGTACGCGCCGGTGCTTGGTCGCTTCGTGACGTTCGAAGAGTACTTTCTAAACTCAGACGATCACGGCGGCGGCTGGCATCACGACACAAAGCAATATCTGTCGCCGTTTTTTGTGCAGGCCGTTGCTCGAAGAGAAGCGTGCCCGATCACGCGTTTTCGGAATCACACGCAACGGGTTGCGCAGTTCGAAGCAGCAGCATGGCAGTCGGGAATTGGCGATGCGTTAATGGGGCGGGCGGTGAACGATACGGCGGCAGCGAACCTGCTGGCCGAACTCGAAAATGCCGGGCCCGATGTTTATGAATCCGGAGCGGACTCGCCTGACGAGGTAGTCGCTGCTGCCGAAGAACTGCTGGGCACTTATCAGACAAAGGCTGAGGAGAAGCTGGCTCGGATTATCATGCACGGCGCTGAGGCTCGGTCGGGCTGGTTGTGCATCAACACTCTTTCGTTTCCTCGGCGAGTAGTCGTCGATCTGGCGTCCGGCCAGGAGAATGAGACGAGCAAAGTTCCAGCCATCGCAGGGCCGGTAAAGTCTTTGCAGTTTGATCGAACGCGGCGACAGGCTCTCGTCGAGATTCCGGCGGCTGGTTTCGCGTGGATTCCGGACGGTGAAAGCCCAACGGACTCATCGAAGGGACTGCTTGCTGAAGGGTTGCGTTTGCAGAACGAGTTTTTCGAAGTCTACGTCAACGAGTCGACTGGTGGATTGCAGCGGTTGAAAAAGCATGGTCGCAGCCCGAATCGACTCAGTCAGCAACTGGCGTTTCGCTTTGCCCGCGAGCTGACACTCAAGCGACAGGATGCGGACGGCGAATTCGTTGAAGAAAAAACATTCTATTCCGAGATGCGGTGTCGCCATGTTGAGGTTACCTGTGCCGGGCCGTCATGCGGCGAAATCGTGACCACGGGCGAAATCATCGACCCGTCGACTCAGGCCGTGCTGTCAGGCTTCCGTCAGACATTTCGAGTGTGGCGAGGTCGACCGTTTCTCGAACTGGAGATCGAACTGATTGACCTGCAGAAGAAGCCGGAAGGTGATCCGTGGGGCTGTTTCTACGGGGCTCGATTCGCGTGGAACGACGGAACCGCGGCGATTTCACATTCCATCTCAGGTGCCGCTCGACCGATCGAGATGCAGCGCATCGAAACGCTCGACTACATCGAAATTGCATCCGAGGAAGCTCGCACAACGATCCTTCCGATGGGGCTGCCTTTCCATCGAAAGACCGGACCGCGCATGATCGACTCGTTGCTGATTGCGGAAGGTGAGTCCGAAAGAAAGTTCAAATTCGCCATCGCTGTCGACCAGAATTATCCCATGCAGGCCGCTCGAGATCTGCTGACTCCCGTGGTGCCGATCCGAACTCAGACGGGCCCGCCGCGAGCGGGGCAGACAGGCTGGTTCTACAACATCGATTCCCGCTGCATTCAGGTGTCGCGTGTCCTGGGACTCATGGCCGAACCGCTGACGATTGAATCGGAGAATCCGGAGAACGAGGACTCGTCCAGTTACCAGCACAGCGACGACCGACGTCCGGTTGAACTGACTCAGTCAGAAGCTCCAGCCGGAGTCGGTTTTGCACTGCGTCTTCAGGAAACGGAAGGGCAGTACGCAGGCGCGAACGTCGCGTTTTTCAGAACGCCGACTTCAGCCCGGTTGAGAGACTTTCGTGGTCAGACGATTGCTCAATTACCCATCGACGGCGATGGCGTCCGGGTCGATCTCAGCCCGTTCACGATCGTTGATCTCGAAGTTCGGTTTGAGTAGCGGTACCCGGTTTCGACAGGGACTACTGAGTCTTCCAGAACGACGGCATGAAGAGGACCAGAATCGCGAACAGCTCCAGCCGACCGACGAGCATCAGCAGAGAAAGCAGCAGTTTGCTCTGTGGAGCGAACATGGAGTAATTCATTGTCGGTCCGACAGCTCCCAGACCCGGGCCGATGTTGTTGAGTGTCGCGGCCACGGCGCTGGCGCAATCCATCAGTTCAATGTTGTGACCGTCAGTCTGCCCCCACGGCCCGCCGGGTTCAATGGCAGTCAGAATTAAAAAACTCGACACGAAAACCAGCAGCATGAAGCTGAAATAGACGATGACTTCGTGACGAAGATTCTTGTCGAGATTCACACCAGCAATTCTCAGCGGGCGTACAACGTTAGGGCGGAAAGACTGTTCGGCCTCCAGCTTGAGGATTCTGGCAAACAGCAGAAACCGAACAACTTTGATGCCGCCTCCGGTTGATCCCGCGCAGCCGCCGACAAACATCAGCCCGAACAGCAGCGCACGACTGAAACTGTTCCACTGGTCGTAGTCTTCTGTGCCAAACCCTGTTGTAGTCGTGATGGTCACCGACATGAACGCGGCGTGACGCACGGCTTCACTTAACGTGCCGTACCGCTGCTCGGCCCAGAGTCCGAAGGTCAGCAGAAACGTCGCGAGCCCCAGAATAGCGAGGTAAAGCCGGAACTCAGGGTCGCGATAGAACGGGGCGAACCATCGAATCCACGATCCCTTTCCGGATGTCGTTTTCTGAGTAATCGCCAGGTAGTAAAGGTTGAAGTTCGTTCCTGCCAGCAGCATGAACGCAATGATCGTCCATTCGATGGTGGGGCTTCGAAAGTGTCCGACACTGGCGTTCCAGGTGCTGAAGCCTCCAGTCGCCATCGTTCCGAACGTGTGGCACAGCGAGTCAAAGACGGACATTCCTTCGAAGCAGAAAATAATGGCCAGTACAACGCTCAGGCCGACATAGATGGCCCACATCGTGAGGGCAGTTTCACGGACTCGTGGCCGGACCGTTTCAGAAATCGGGCCGGGAACTTCATGACGCATCAGAGCTTTGCCGCCCGCTCCAAGCTGACCGAGCACCGCGACAAACAGCACGATGATGCCCATGCCGCCCAGCCAGTGCGTGAAGCATCTCCAGAACATGACGCAGCGAGGGATCAGTTTTTCTGGATACTCATCGGAAGCTGATCCGACCGGCGGAGCTTCCAGATGAGTCAGTACCGACGCGCCGGTCGTCGTGAATCCGGAGACGGATTCGAAAATTGCATCGGCAAAGTTGATCGCAACTATCTCGTCTCCCTGGTGGTGCCTGACTCCCGAGAGAAGAAACGGCAGGCTGCCCAGAACTCCGGAAAGGATCCAGCCGAGACCGACAATCGCCAGCGCTTCCTTGCGGAGCACCGTGCCGGTCTCGCGCCGCCCGATCAGAAACAGACCGCCGCCGATGACCAGGCAGAGTACCAGCGAGGCTACGATTCCCTGAAAACCTTTGACTTCGAAAGTTTCAGTCTCGCCAAACACCGGAAAAGCCCAGGGTAGACTGAACACCATCGACCCGCCCACAAGCATTCCCAGCATTCCCAGCATGCGGCACAGCAACAACCAGTTCATGAAGTCCGTTTCCGAAGCTTGAAGATGTTGCGATTGGGCGAGGCGTCAATACTGACTACCGCCGCTGGATGTTTCGCCCGATTGACGCCGTGTTGATACAGTCCCGTCTCGCATCGACGGGCAGGTTGGAATGAGGTGTAGATTATCGGTCCACAGACAGATTGCCACACACCCACCGATTCGCATTGAAGCTTTGACCAACGCAGGATTTCTTCAAGCATGTCGCAGTCACGGAAATCTGAGGAATGGCGGGACGCTGTTTCACAGAAGCAGTTTCTGGAAGTTATCAGTCGCGATGAGGCGACTGAGCGGTTTCGTCAGCATCTTGATACGCAGCCGCGGCATCATGAAAAAGTCTCGCTAGCCGATTCGCTCGGGCGAGTGCTCGCAGTCGATGTCGTTTCCGAAATTGACGTCCCAGCGTTCGACCGCTCAAACGTCGACGGGTTTGCGGTGCAGGCTGCGGACACAGCGGGAGCAATGGAAGAGTCGGCCTGTGAACTGACGCTGAATGCGGAAATACTTTCGCCCGGAACCGCACCAATGCTTGAAGTGCTTCGCGGAACGGCGACGCCGATCGCGACGGGAGGAATGCTGCCACGCGGCTCCGATGCTGTCGTCATGATCGAACACACCGAGACGGCAGACTCGAATGACGATCAGACGGACTCCGATACCCGACTGCGCGTGTTTCATTCGGTAGCTTCCGGGCAGTCGGTGACGTTTGCCGGAACCGACATCGCTCGCGGCGAGACGGTCCTGAGATTCGGACAGGTACTGACGTCTCGCGAAATCGGCGTCCTGGCAGCGCTTGGTCTGACCGAGGTCGAAGTCTGGAAGAAACCACGTGTCGCAATCGTGTCGACGGGCAACGAGATCGTCGCGCCGGGCGAAGTATTGCCGACAGGTTCAGTTTACGATTCCAACGCCGCGATTCTGGCGGCAGCAGTGTCTGAACTTGGCTGCGAACCTGTCCCGCTGGGCACGGTGCGCGACGACGTCGACCGGCTACGCGAAATCATCCAGTCGGCTGAAGACTGCGACGCGATTGTTCTTTCGGGGGGGACATCAAAGGGGGCAGGGGACCTGTCGTACCAGGTTGTCAGCGAGCTGACCGATCCGGGAATTGTCGCACACGGCGTGGCGCTGAAACCCGGCAAGCCGATCTGTCTGGCAGTGAGTCATGGCCGACCGATTGTCGTGCTGCCCGGTTTTCCGACGTCAGCCGTTTTCACATTTCACGAGTTCGTTGCTCCGGTGCTGCGCGAGATGGCGGGGCTTGCTCCGGAGAACCGTCAGATCGTCAACGCGACGTTGCCAATTCGGGTAAACTCGGATCGGGGACGGACCGAGTATTCACTGGTCAGCCTGGTCCGCAGCGAAGGCGGTCTCTCGGCGTGGCCGATGGGAAAAGGGTCGGGCTCGGTGACGACGTTCAGTCTGGCAGACGGTTTCATCACAATTGACCAGCATACGGAAATTCTGGATGAGGGGTCGACAGTCTCCGTGACGTTGCTCGGTCGCGAGTTGACACCCGCCGACCTGGTGGTCATCGGCAGTCACTGTGTCGGTCTGGATTTTCTGCTTGGAGAGCTGCGGAAGCGAGGATTCACCTCAAGGGTTCTGCACGTTGGAAGCATGGGCGGCGCGGCAGCGGCGAAACGCGGCGAATGTGACATTGCCGGCGTGCATCTGATGAATCCAGCCACCGAAGAGTACAACCGGCACTTGTTGACTGGCTCGCTGGAACTGGTCCCTGGATACCGTCGTCGGCAGGGCGTCGTGTTCCGACTCAGCGATGATCGATTCGAAGGACGAACAGCTGCGGACGCCATCGCTCGAGCGAATGAAGATTCAGGTTGTTCAATGATCAATCGGAATCCGGGCAGCGGAACTCGAGTGCTGATCGATCGACTTCTCCGCGACGTGCGACCGCCGGGTTACAACGTGCAGACGAAATCGCACAACGCTGTGGCCACCGCCGTTGTTCAGGGACGAGCTGACTGGGGAGTGGCGATCGACACCGTGGCAACAGCGTACGGACTCGGATTCCTGCCGTTGCAGGATGAGCACTACGACTTCATCGTCCCGAAGGCACGGCTGGAACGCCCGGCGGTCACGGCATTCAAAAGTCTACTGAGCGAACCGGGCATCCAGCAGCGGCTGGCAGAGATGGGTTTCCTGACTCGATCTCTGTAAGCCCGTTCGTCTGCTACCCTCGTCCGAAGATCAGAAACCCCATAACGCCGACAATAATAACGGCACCAGCGACCAGCCCGGCGATCTGCAATTTCCGTGTAGCCTGTTTCTCGCGAAGCTCACGATTCGCCAGTTTGCTCTTTACGTAATCGCCATCGACTGTGGTTTCATCGCTGACCGAGTAATCGTCACGACGTTCGGCCTGCGAGGTTTCAGTCCGATCACCAGCATCTGCATCGGTCACCGACTCGCCGGTTGACATCTCTTCAGAAGCGTTCAGGTCGAACGACTGGACGGAAGCGAGTTCCGCTTCGGCAGAATTGATTGGTTGCATCTTTTGAGATTCGTCAGCGTCGTCGTCAACTCCCGCGAAGTCAACGTCCTCGTCTTCGAGCCCGATCGGATCGTCACGCTTTCCGAATGTTGAAACGCCAGCATCCTCATCAATCTGCTCTGTTGAGTGAACGAGGTGAGCCCCTGCAGGAGCGTCCGGGTTCGCGAACTCTTCGGCGGTCGCTCCAGCCGCTTCGCCATCTTCACTAAAGAGTTCTTCCAGCGACTCGCCTTCGTTGCCGCGCTTCGCAATCAACCTTGCGAGTTCGTCTTCAGCGTCGATCGATTCTTCGCTGCTGTCGTGCTTCGTCAGGTCTTCACCCAGGTGATGCTGGATCGTCTCAACCAGTTCCCCCATCGTCTGAAATCGGTCGCGAGGTTTCTTGGCCAGCATTTTCTGAAACACGTCTCCGAGCCACGCTGGAGCGTCCGGTCGCTTTTGGCAGAGGTCCGGAATCGGAGCACTGACGTGAGCCATCAGCGTGTGCGCGACGGTCTCGCCTGAGTACGGCGCTTTAGACCGCAAGAGGAAATACAACGTGCAGCCCAGCGAATAAATGTCGGACCGTACGTCCGCTTTTCGAGCGTCCTCGACCTGTTCAGGAGACATGAATCTCGCCGTGCCGAGCATCTGCCCAGGCATGGTCAGACGAATCTCGTCTTCGTCGGGCTCATCAACTCGAGCCAACCCCATATCCAGCACTTTAACGCGCGCTGTTGTCTTATCTCGGAGCAGGTTGGACGGTTTGATGTCGCGATGGATGACCCCTTTCTGGTGGGCATAGTCGAGCCCTCGCGCCGCTTCGAGCACGCTGCGAACGCACTCGTCAATCGGCAGCGGGCCTTTCCGTTTGACCCGAGCCAGCATGTTTTCGCCTTCGACATATTCCATGACGAGATAGCGGATTCGATTGATTTTTCCTGCTTCGTAGGCGCGGACAATGTTCGGATGTTTGAGCCGCGCGACGGCTCGGGCTTCTTTTTTGAAACGCTCGATTAACCGACGATTTTTGACGGCATCTGCAGAGAGCACTTTGACGGCAACCAGTTTGCCGGTCGGTCGGTGCCGGGCCTTGAAGACCTGCCCCATGCCGCCGGAACCGATTTTTTCCAGCACGACGTACTCGCCAAAGACCAGGTTCTTTGTCTTTCCCTTGAGTACAGCCGCGGCCTGCAGCTTCGTCAGGTGATCGTTTCGGACAAGTTCCCGCGCAAAACTCTCCGCCGACTTCACGTCAGGGCGAGAGCCGATCGAATCGTGAATCGTGGCGATCTCGTCGTCTGACAGAAGATTGCTCTCCGTCAGATTATTGAGAAACTCCTGGATAGTGATGCTCATGAGAGGCGATCGATCGACGGACGAAACGGGAAAACCGATGAGGTGCGTTGAACTCGAACCATGCTTACAGGTTAAGTCGAGTGAGTAAGAATTCTGAGTCTAACTTGAAATATCGAATTTGGCACGACGCGAAATTGTTTTCGAGGTTGCCTCAAGAACTCATCGGCCCGCAATCGTCAATAAAAGTACACGTTACACCATCAGGACGATGTGGCCTGCCGGCGGAATTCCAGGATGTCTGCCGACAAATCGTTCGACCGGGACTTTTCAATTTAGCCCGTCTTTTCCGGATCGTCGAAGGCTTTCGAACTTCCTATGTTTTCAGGTTGAATGACTGTCGAATTGTCTTTTGCAAGGAGCTGGTTGGATCGAATCAATTTCGCGTTGCCTGCCATCTTGTCAGGATGAAATAACAGAGCAACCGTTATCACCGGAGCGATCCGACTCTGGCTACGGGGAAGCAGTCTTACAATTTTTCACTTGGGCAAAAACTCGAAGCGGGACGGGAATGAGAGGTCGAATGAGGACATTTATGGTCAAGGTTGGGGGCAGCCTGTTGACGCTGCCGGACTTGTCCGGTCGATTGAAGACGATGCTGGGAAACATCACTGCGGATCGCGTCATGCTCCTCGTCGGTGGCGGTCCGTCGGCTGATCTCGTTCGAAGCTGGGACGGTATTCATGGTCTGGACACCGAAGCTTCACACTGGCTGGCCATCGATTCGATGAGCCTGACCGCTCGACTGCTGGCGCAACTTCTTCCCGACGCCCAACTGGTGAGCAGCTATGTCGAAGCGCATGACGCCAGCATCTTAACCACGACGATGATTCTGGACCCTCGCCCCGTCATTGAAGAGACGGCAGAACGAGCAACGACGCCGTTGCCGTCCGGCTGGGACTGTACGTCAGACACGATTGCCGGATGGCTGGCAAATCAGTGGAAAGTTGCGTCGCTTGTGCTCGCCAAGTCGATCGAAATGCCAGTGGGCGACGTGTTGTCGACTCAACAGGAAAAAGGTGTCGATCCGGTATTTCGATCAGTAATTTCCAATTCGGTGCCCGTTTACTGGTGCAACTTACGAACGAATCCTGACGAGATCACCTTGTGGGAACCGACGACAATCTGAGTCTGGCGAAGTGGCTGGTCGTGACGATGTTGAATAATGGCCGTCCTGCGAGTACAGATGGCAGTTCGTTTTCGGTATTTTCTCGCATGTTTGTGGTGTCGTGCTGCATTTAGTTCTGCAGTCGTCGCTGCTTTCAACGTAATTTCGATCTGATGCGCGCCGGCCTGTCTGCTGGCACGTTTCCCGAACGCTTTCTTGAAGGAATTATCTCCATGTCAGTTCTAAATCAGACAACGCGCCGTCAGTTTCTGAATACAACGGCGGTCGCCGGAGCAGCCAGCCTGTTCCTGCCCCGTGGGCAACGGGCATTTGGGTACGAGTCTCCAAACGAGCGGCCCGTTTTCGCGACAATCGGCCTGCGCAACCAGGGCTGGGCGATTACCAGCAAGTCGTTCAAGTTTGCCGATTTCGCCGCGCTGGCTGACGTCGATTCGACAGTGCTTGGCGACAATGTTGAGAAGGTCAAGCAGGCTCAGGGCAAGGCTCCGGATTCGTACAAGGATTATCGCAAGGTGCTTGACCGCAAAGACATCGACGCGGTCATGATCGCCACACCCGACCACTGGCATACCAAGGTCGCCATCGAAGCGATGCTCGCCGGCAAAGACGTCTACTGTGAAAAGCCACTGACGCTGACGATTGCCGAGGGCAAGCTGATCGAACAGGTCGTCAAGCAGACCGGTCGCGTCTTTCAGGTCGGTACGATGCAGCGGACAGAATCCGCGCACCGCTTCATCCAGGCCGTTGCGTTGATACGAGCCGGTCGAATTGGCACGGTGAAAAATGTGACCTGTGGTATCGGCGGCTTCGGACCATCTCCGAAGATTCCGGTTGCTCCGGTGCCTGAGAACATCGACTGGGATTTCTGGCTGGGACCAGCGCCGAAAGTTGAATACCGAGCTTTGCCTGAAATGCGGCAGGGTTACGGTGGAGGCGTTCCGCTCTACAGCAATTGCCACTACTCGTTCCGTAACTGGCACGCTTACTCTGGCGGCAAACTGACCGACTGGGGTGCCCATCACGTCGATATCGCCTGTTGGGCACTCGGTGCAGGTGACACAGGGCCGAGCAAAGTGACGCCGGTCAACTACACCTTGCCAGTCGAGTACAAAGATGGCTACGCAGTCGTCGATGATCAGTACGACATCGCGACCGAATACAACATCAAGGCTGATATGCCAAACGGAGTCGAACTGCTGATCACCAACGAAGGCGATAACGGCATTCTCTTTGAAGGGGACAAGGGGCGGTTCTTCGTCAACCGCGGCAAGATTGTTGGCAAACCGGTCGAGGAACTGAAGTCGAACCCGCTGCCGGACGGAGCGCTCGAAGAGGTCTATGGCGGTCCGATCAGCGCCAACCACACCGCGAACTTCATCGAAGGGATGAAGTCCCGCAAGCAGCCGATTTCGGACGTCTGGAGCCACAACCGGATGCTCGAAATCTGTCACCTGTCCAACATCGCCATCCGCCTCGGTCGAGCACTCAACTGGGATCCGGTCAAGCGAGAAATCATCGGTGATGATCAGGCAAACTCGTTCCTCTCACGGGAATACCGCAGAGGCTTCGAGATCAACATGTAGTTCCTGGCGACCTGTCAGAAGATCAGTTTCGTGCTGGTGAGCAACGCCGGAGTTCGAATGAACTCCGGCGTTTTTTATTTCCCTCAACCAGTAACTGTGCCGTCGCCAGGCGGGGCGATAAACTTTCGGACTGTGCTCTGGAAATGAAATCTCGAAGGGATGCGACGCGATGTCTGATGCTCGACCGTTTGCTCATCTGCACTGCCACACGACCTATTCGACACTCGACGGTGCGACCCGGATGAAGGATCTTCTGAAGAAGGTCAAAGATTCGGGAATGAACGCCGTCGCGACGACCGACCACGGCAATATGTACGGCTCGTTCGAGTTCTACAACGCTTGCCGAGCTCAGGAAATTAACCCGATCGTCGGTCTGGAAGCCTACATTGCGCCAGGCAGTCGATTCGATCGAACTGGAGCGTCCCGGCAGAAAGAGGCGGCTAACCACCTGACGCTGCTCGCGATGAATCGGACCGGTTTTTACAACCTGATCCAGTTGACGTCGAAGGCGTATCTGGAAGGGTTTTACTATAAGCCACGCATCGACAAACAACTGCTGGAAGAATGCAACGAGGGGATTATCTGCCTGTCTGGTTGCGCAGCGGGCGAGCTGTCTCAACTAATGCTGCAGGATCGGATGGACGAAGCCGAGCGGCTGACCGAGTGGTATTCGAAGGTGTTCGGCGACCGCTTCTACATGGAGATTCAGAACGCCGGCATTCAGATCCAAAAAGACTGTATGGACATGACGGTGGACATGGCCAATAAGAAAGGTCTGCCGCTGGTCGCGACGAACGACGCTCACTATCTCAACAAGGAAGATTCCGAAGCTCAGGACGTTCTGCTGTGCATCAGCACGCTGTCGTTGCGGTCTGACGAAAACCGCATGAAGATGAAGACAGACCAGCTCTTCGTCCGTACGCCCGAAGAAATGTACGAGGCGTTTCCGGGTTTCGAAGACGCCGTCGCTCGTTCGCAGGAAATCGCTGACCGCTGCGATATTCAGCTCGACGAAAATCCGAAGCACTATCCCGTCTTCTCGCCGCCAGACAACAAAACCGACAGCGAGTACCTGCGGGAACTCTGCATTGCAGCCATTCCGGAACGCTACCCCGATGGCACGCCGGATGGTTTCCAGGAGCGGCTTGACTACGAACTCGACGTCATCAAGCGGATGGGGTACTCGAGCTACTTCCTGATCGTATGGGACTTCGTACGATTCTCGATGGAAGAGGACATTCCGTGTGGTGCGAGAGGCTCGGCGGCAGGGGCGGTTGTCACTTACCTGCTGCGGCTGAGCAATGTCTGCCCGCTGAAGTACGACCTGCTGTTTGAACGGTTTCTCGACCCGAACCGGGCAGAACCGCCCGATATCGATATCGACTTCTGCCGCGACGGTCGGCAGAAAGTCATCGACTATACAAAGGAGAAATACGGGGCCGACAGCGTTTGTCAGATCGGTACGTTCGGTACGTTGAAGGCAAAAGCCGCTGTGCGGGATGTGTCGCGAGCGTTCGGGTTTCCTCCGGCGAGGATCAACGAAATTGCGAAGATGGTTCCCGACGAACTTGGCATCAAGGTTCGCGAGGCTGTCGAAAAAAGTCCGGAACTCAGCGATCTGGTGAACCAGGACGAGCAGGTCGCCCAGATGATCGAAATCGCGCACCGGCTGGAAGGCATGGTTCGCAACGTCGGAACCCACGCTGCCGGAGTCGTCGTCGGAAACGGACCACTGATCGAGCGTTTGCCGCTGCAGCGAATCTCCGGCAAGGAAGACCTCGTGTCACAGTGGGACGGTCCGCACGTCGAGATGGCCGGCCTGCTGAAAATGGACTTCCTGGGTCTTCGCAACCTGACGATTCTGCATAAGTCCGTGAAGAACGTGGAGAAGACAACTGGCAAGAAAATTGACCCACTGAAATTTCCGCTGGATGATGAGAAAACCTTCGCGCTACTTCAGCGAGGGGAAACCAAAGGCATTTTCCAGTTCGAATCCGGCGGCATCCGCGACCTGCTTCAGAAAATGAAGCCCGACGCGTTTGCAGACATCATCGCGACGAGCGCTTTGTACCGGCCAGGGCCGCTCGAAGGCGGCATGGTCATGGACTATGTCGACGTGAAAAACGGACGCAAAGAACCCGCGAAGATTCATCCGGTCGTTGACCCGGTTCTGGAAGAAACCTACGGCGTGATGGTTTACCAGGAACAGGTCATGCGGATTCTGAACCGGGTCGGCGGCCTGGGACTCCGCGAGGGTTATCAGTGCATTAAAGCGATCAGTAAAAAGAAGCTGTCGGTCATCGCCAAGTTCAAAGAGGAGTATCTTGCCGGCGCTAAAGAACGGGATATCGATGTCTCCATCGCCGACAACCTCTTCACGCTGATCGAGAAGTTCGCCGGTTACGGTTTCAATAAATCACACTCGACGGCGTACGGACTGGTCTCTTACCAGACAGCTTATCTGAAGGCTCACTACCCATACGAATTCATGGCCGCGCTGCTCAGTTGCGGCATGGAAGACAGCAATCGAATTCAGGAACACACCGACGACGCTCGTCGACAGAACATCGAAGTCGTCCCCCCTGACGTTAACCGGTCGCACGTCGAGTTCGCTGTTGAAGCCGACGAAGACGGAACCAAACGAGTCTACTTTGGACTCGGAGCTGTCAAAGGTCTCGGCGAAGACGCAATGGCAGCGATGGTCAAGGCTCGAGAAGAAGGAGGACCGTTCAAGGACATCTACGACCTGGCGGAACGAGTCGATCCGAAGTGCATGTCGAAGGGCATTCTCGAAGTTTTGATCAAGGCCGGAGCACTCGATCAACTGGGGCCAAACCGTGGCCAGCACATGCTCGTCATCGAAAGTGCGGTTAACGGAGCCGCGAAGAAAGCCAAAGACAAAGCTCGTGGCCAGAAAAGCCTTTTTGGTGACGATTCTGGAAGCGACGACAGTCATGAATCCAGTGGTAGCTCAAGCCTGCCGGAAGCTGAAGACTGGACTCAGGCTCAAAAGCTGGCTGGCGAAAAAGAGGTTTTCGGCTTCTATCTGACGAGTCATCCACTGACGCAACTCGGCGACCGGCTCACTCGGCTGGTCACGCACACGAATAAAGAACTCGGCGAAATGGAAGACGGTTCGGACGTCCTGATCGGCGGCATGATCTCGTCCATAAAAAAAGCCGCAACTAAAAAACCCAGCCGAAACGGCCACACACGTTATGCGAACTTTGACTTTGAGGATTCAACGGGAATCGTGCGGTGCATTATCTGGCCGGAAGATTACGCACGGGCGGAAGACAAAGTCGTGACCGAGGCAATTTGCATCATTCGTGGTCGAGTCGATCGCCGAGGCCGCGAACCCAACGTCATCGTGAATCAGTTTCTCACTCTCGAAGATGCCGAGAAGCAGTTTACTCGCCATCTGACGATCAATTTCAAACGAGGACTACATACCGAAGCAGATGTTCGACGCACGAAGGAAGTTATCGAACGTTACCCCGGCAAGACTTCGGTCTACCTGTTTGTTGACTCGCCCGACGACGAAAATCCCGGCGGCCAGATTCGCTACACACTGATGCCGCCTCAGGAGATGAAGGTCACCTGCAACGCTGAATTGACGGAAGCGCTGGCAAATGTTGTCGGCAGAACAAACCTCAAGTTCTACGCCGACATGAAGAAGAAGAGCGGAGCTGCGACGTCGATCGGTCGCTGATTTTTAACGGACAGAGCTGGCCCGGGGCCGTCCCGCCAGAGACACACCTTGTCAGGCTGTGTCATTGGTGGCATTTCCGCCCGATGATCTTCGGGTCAGCGCCCAGGGCGGGCAGGCAAACAACGTTGCAAGCACTGCCAGACCGAACAGCGAATACATCGTGGTGAAAACCCACGGCTCACACTCCATAAACAACACATCGTGAACGGCGTTCGCAACAAAATCTCCGCTGTAGGAAGCCGCCCCGGACTTCGCTCGGAGATGTTTTTCGAGCGTGGTCAGTGGGCACGTAACTCCAAGCCAGCTTTCAACAACGACGATCGAGATGGCCAGTAAATGGAGCAGACGGAATGTCGTGTTTCGAATCCATTTCCAGCCGCAGACTGCTCCCAGCATGACCGTCGCCTGACCGAGTACGACAAACAGAACGTACGCCAGGTGAAAGCAGACAGTCGCGTCAGCAGCGATTCGAAACAGGACTTGCATCTCAGCATGATGCGCCGGGTACAACGACTATTCCCGTCGGCCTTGGTTGCCTGGTGATTTTGTCGAGTGATTGCCCGACAGGCCTGGCCGTCGAAAGGAACATCACGGCAGGAAGACGTCCAGCACCGTGCTGCCCTCTGAAAGGTTGATTGTTGCCGTTTCGTGGTCGGCAGGGAGCAGCAGTACCTGGCCGAAAGCAAGTTGTTCGAATTCCGGTCCGACGGTGACGGAGGCTTCGGCGCCAACGTTGATCAGAACGTGGAATCGATCATCGTCCGGAATCGGTACCTGACCGGCTTCAGAGTAACGTCGAATGTCGAAATACTCGCACGAAGCCAGTTCGTGGCCGTGTTCGATCGGTCGTGGGGTCTGAGGGCTGACCGGCCCGAGTTCAAAGTTCGTACAGGCAATGGCTCGTTCAATGTGCAATTCGCGAGGCTTGCCGTCCGCCCCGACGCGGCCCCAGTCAAACAGGCGAAACGTCATATCGCTCGACTGTTGGACTTCAGCCAGCAGAATTCCTTCGCCGATCGCGTGGACAGTTCCGGCCGGAATGAAGACGCAGTCGCCGACCGAAACCTCGAACGAGTGAAGACACTCTTCCAGCTTCCCGACGTCGATGGCGCGGCGCATCTTTGCTTCTGTGACGCCTTTCTTCAGGCCGGCATAAACGCGGCTGCCCGGCTCGGCATGAATAATCACCCAGGCTTCGGTCTTGCCGTTTTCTGTAGGATCGTAGGCTTTTGCCTGAGTGTCGTTGGGGTGAACCTGGACAGACAACCGGTCACTCGCGTCGAGAAACTTGATCAGCAGCGGGAACTGGTCGCGACCAGCGTGGCGACCGAGGATCGCTTCGTTGCTGTCTCGCAGCAACTCCTGAAGGGTCGAGCCAGCGAAGTAAGTTGTGTTGACGATACTTTGATCTTCGCCGTGATCGGCAATCTCCCAACTTTCCGCATAATCGGTTTCCGGACCGAGTCGCTTTCCAAGCGTTGTCCCCAGCCGAGTGCCGCCCCAGCGGATTCGCTTCAGTAGAGGATCAAATCGGATTACATTCATCCTGAGAATACCGTCGAGACGTCTGGTCTGAAGTGCAGATTGGGGCGTAAGCATACTCGCGCGGCCTCATGGGCGGGTTCATGATAGGGTTCCGCATGACGATTTTCGGCTCAGTGAGCGCAAAGGTCTGTTCAAACTGAACAGCCTGCGGCTTATTTGCCGATCGAAGCGACAGATGCCCGACTATAGGCCAGTTTTAGAACGGGATTGCTCTGATTCTGGTGATGCTGAATAATCGACTTAAGTTTTGGTGGGACTCTGACGGAGCGTTACAACAGTGGAGTTCACACCACCGGTTTTGTCCCGGCAGTTACGGAAGGAGCCAGCAGGATGCCAGTTTTTGATGATAATTCGCTGTCGATCGGTCGCACCCCACTTGTCAGATTGAACCATGTGACAAAGGGGTTGAAAGCGACGGTTCTGGCCAAGATCGAAGGCCGCAACCCGGCTTACAGCGTCAAGTGCCGCATTGGTGCTTCCATGATCTGGGACGCGGAACAGTCCGGAGCACTGAAGCCCGGCATGGAAGTGGTCGAGCCAACCAGCGGCAATACTGGCATCGCTCTGGCCTACGTTTGTGCCGCTCGAGGTTACAAGCTGACACTCACGATGCCCGACACGATGTCGCTCGAACGTCGCATGATGCTTAAGACCTTCGGTGCCAGCCTGGTTCTGACCCCAGGTGCTGAGGGCATGAAAGGAGCCATCTCTAAAGCCGAAGAGATGGCCGCTGATCCGAATTTCTTCATGCCGCAACAGTTCAATAATCCGGCCAACCCGGCAATTCATGTCAAAACAACCGGCCCGGAAATTTTTGAAGACACCGACGGCAAAGTCGACTACTTCGTTGCTGGAGTCGGCACGGGCGGAACGATTACCGGCGTTTCCCGTTACCTGAAGAATGATAAAGGGCTCGACGTAAAGTCGATCGCCGTTGAGCCTTCAGAAAGTCCTGTTCTTTCTGGTGGAAGTCCTGGGCCTCACAAAATTCAGGGGATTGGAGCCGGCTTTGTCCCGGACATTCTGGACATGTCCATCGTCGACGAGGTCGTGCAGGTATCCAGTGAAGAAGCCTTTGAGATGGCACCGCGACTCGCCAAAGAAGAAGGCATCATCGCCGGGATCAGCTGCGGGGCCGCTGTCGCTGCCGCACTGAAGGTCGCCGCTCGACCGGAAGCAGAAGGCAAAACCATCGTTGTGATCCTGCCAGACTCGGGCGAACGTTACCTCTCAACGGCGCTGTTCGAATATGCCAAAGATTGACGTCGACATCGAATTTTGAAATAGCTCACAAAGGCGACGGTGATGATCTCCGTCGCCTTTTTTCGTGATCAGACAGTTCGCCCCCGCGACGCGGCAGGCAGCGTTCTGCGAACAGCACTTGACAGGAACAGCTCATCACCTGGTAATGACTCTGCGTTAGCCTTCGGCATGGATGTCGAGACCGACTTTCTAAGTTGACTTTCGGAACCGCACGATGACCCTTCCACACGCAGCACAACACGCAGCCGGTCACGCTTTCACCTGCTTTCATGCGAGACAGCGTGAGGGATTGATGATGCTTGATCGGCGAGGCATGTTGAAATCCAGCCTCGCGGGTATTGCCGGTTTGACGTTGCCGGGGCTGCTTCGGCAACAGGCTCTGGCCAGGCAGGCCGGCAAATCAACAGCGACCGGCAAGAGCGTGATTCTGCTCTGGATGGCCGGCGGCCCAAGCCATATCGATACATGGGATCCAAAACCGGATCGTCCCTACATGAACCGAGGTCCGTTCGGAGTCACGCAGACCAGGCAGCCGGGCGTTTTTATCAGCGAGCATCTTCCAAAGCAGGCCGCGATGCTCGATCAGTTTTCGATTATCCGTTCGGTCGACGCCCGACACAGCAGCCACCAGCCGAATATGGTCATGCAGACGGGCAATCTGGCGGCCGCACCGCGAGTAAATCCGAAAGGCCTGACATTTCCTTCAATCGGTTCGCTGGTTTCGAGGTTTCACGGAGCCAATCAGCAAGGCATGCCTCCGTACGTTGCCTTTCAGAAACACAACAGCCACATCGGCTATGCGGGCGACCTTGGCAAACAGTTCGATCCGTTTATCGCCAACGATGCCTGTCAGCTGCCGGTTTACGATCTGGTCGGCAAAGACACAGGACGGATGTCGGGGGCGAGCATGTTTCAGATGCCGGCAGGGCTGACGCACCCGCGAGTCACTCAACGTCGCTCGCTGGTCGGACAGATCGATCAGTTGCGCCGCGACCTTGACCAGGACGGCTCGATGGCCGCGCTCGACAGTTATGGGCAGCAGGCAGCAAACATTCTGTTGGGTGGCCGCGCACAGAAAGCGTTTGACCTTGAAGCCGAACCCGCCGCAGTCCGGGACCGATACGGCAAACATCTCTGGTGCCAGCAGGCGTTGATTGCCAGACGATTGATCGAAAGCGGAGCCAGTTTCGTGACGCTCGACCTGAGTTACCACACCGCGTCGGGGACCTGGGACACGCACGGCGACAACATTCCGCCGTACGGAGGAATTGCCAAAGGTCTCGGCCCGTTGCTGCCACTGTTCGATCATCTGCTCACGACGCTGGTCAGCGATCTGAGCGAACGAGGATTACTCGACAATTGCCTGGTAATTTCGATGGGCGAGTTCGGTCGCTCGCCGATCATGGGTACGCAAGGCAGCACCGACGGTCGCAACCACTGGCCCGCAGTGATGTCGATGTGCATGACCGGTGGCGGACTGCGGCACGGTCAGGTGATCGGCGCATCCGACCCGGACGGCGGCCACCCGGCAGAACGTCCCGTTACCCCAGGCGATCTCGCCGCAACCATCTACCGCCACTTCGGCGTCCCGCTCGACGCCACCTACGACGACGCCCGCAACCGCCCCCGCTATATCGTCGAACACGGCGAACCAATCGCCGAGCTGTTTTAAGAATCAACAGGGCAGGGGAGCGTTTGGACGCACCGCAAGCACGTACCGTTGTATGAGTTGGTGCGTCGTGACGCATTCTGCTGGGTTTACGCTGTGGTTGTTGTCGCCTCACTCGCTTCCCCGGAAGGCTTTCGTTTCAGCAGAAGACCGACGACCAGGGCAACGACCAGATAGGCAGGCACGTCGACGAACGGGAACCATGCTGGGTGGGGGATTGATGAGAGGTTCGTGATTCCGCACAGGGTGAAAACGATGCCGACGATGACGGGTGTTACCAGCGAGCGGCGGCCGGAGATGAGCATTGCCACAACCGCGCCGCTCATGCAGCCGAGGCCGTGGCAGGCGGTGGCCAGTAGAAACGCTGTTGCGGGCAGGGTGCCGAACCACTCGTTCAGGCGGGCCATGTTCTCCGGCTCCTGACTCATGAAGTCAACGCCTTCGGGAAGTGGATAGACGAAGGTACTTGCCAGGTGCAGGGACATCATCACGGCCATACCGACAACGATCCCCAGGATGACACCGACCGTGCTGTTAAGGACTTGCTTCATCATGAAGGACGCTCGTTCCGTTAAAGAATGCCGAAAGCCTGTCGACGACTGTGTTCGGATTTCCGATCGCTGAAAGTAGCAGGCACACCGTTTTATCGAGTTCCAACTATTTCAATGGGCTGCGGCATCGGAATTATTGCTCATAATTTCATGCGGAATGACGAAGTGAGCCGCGTCAGTACTCGGGCTCAAAATGCTGAAGAATCCGCCGCTGCCGAAACCACTTCCAAAACCAAACCCTCCGCCACCGCCTTGCTGCGGAAAGAAAACGGCGCGTGGCTTCGCCCCTCTGGGAGCGAGGGTGTTCAGGAAAGCGATGACTCGGTCCCGGTCAAGTGTTCCCAGGCTGCGGAATCTTCGAGCTGACGCCGCCGCTTCGCCGCCGTGCATGCGGATGGCTTCGTCCAGGTTGACTGCTCGGCCATCGTGCAGATACGGAGCGGAGTCACGAACTCCCCACAACGGTGGCGTTCGCCATTCCTGATCGATTTTCGTTGTGGCTTTAACGAGTTGCTCTGTAAAAAATCCGCCGGAGTAGCCGCCTGAGAACACGATTGAATCCTCATCGATCTCTGGCACGGCAGACACGGTGTCGGCCAGAGCACGCCCCATGTCGTGAAGCAGCAGGTCGCTGTAAATACCGCTGGCTGGTCCGACGTCTTTTACATGGCAGTCGGCGCAGCCGATCTTTCCGAAGAGTCGTTCGCCTTCCATCGCCGCTTTGGACTGCGTGAGCGATGTTCCGTTCAATTGAACGGGGGCAGGCAGGCTGCTGACAAATGCGGTCAACGATTCAGTTTCCTGTTTCGTCAGATCCTCTTTTCGTGCGAAGGGAGGGGTTCGGGCATCCACTCCCTCAATGATTGCTTCAGCGGTCGTTAACCACTTAATGGTATCGACAGGATTTTCCGGTTCGTGCCTGTTGGGCGAAACCTGCAACCCCAGTTCGTTCACGCAGGCTCCAAGTACGAAGTCGTGCAGCGTGCCAATCTGACCTCGCCATCCGAATCGACCGACGGCTCCCGATGGTGTCTGCGGAACTCGACCGGAAATTCCAGGAACGTTTTTTTTCTGGTGTCGCGCGAGTTCGATCAGCGTCTGATCAGAAATCTGGTCGATGAGCCCTGCGCCAAACAACGCTGGCGTCGAACGTTGCGAGAGTTCAAAGACAAGCCGGTTCCGATTGATCTGCTGAGCGATGCCGACAGTCTGCGACGACGATTTCGAATCGCTTTTGATGAAACTGCTGCGGAACGTTTTGTATGCGCCTGAGGCTTCAAACGAGTCGTTCTTACGTTCAAAACCGAACTTGTGAAGTGTGACACTAAGCTGAGTTGCGTTCAGGTCAGGATGCACTGTTCCGAGACGTTTCAACAGACCTGGGGCAGCAGCGTTTCCTTTGGGGCGAGGCGAAGCAAGGCTCAGGAGATCGACGTTGTGTTCGATTTTTCCCGCTCCGCCAACGCCGCCCATCTCGTGGCACTCGACACACGATACCGCGTTGAACATCGGCCCGAGTCCATCGCCCTGCGTCGGCTTGTGCTTGCTCCAGTCTCGTTTGAAAAGTTCTTTTCCAAGTTCGACGGATGGGGCGGGAGTTTCGTCATCAGCAGACGCGAACTGACTCGTCGACATCGCCAGAGCCAGGGTCGCGACTGTGGCTACAAAAATGAGGCTGCTTCGGATTCCGTGTGACGCCATCATCATGTCCTTTTGTCTGCTGAGTTGTCGCCTGGCCTGCGAAAACGCCGCGCAGTATCGTGCAGCAGACGAACTCTGACAGCATAATTCAATGACAATTCCGATAATTGCTATTGAATTCTGACGGGAATCCGCGTCTCGAACAGATCAATGTCTTAGCACTCGGCAGCCATGTCGGTACGCTGCGAACCGTCGTATCTCATTCTGGATCGGAGAACTGGCATGTTGGGTCGAAATCTGCGTCGTGCGATTTCTATTGTGCTGCTGGCGGGAGTCTCGTTGAACCTGGCGGGCAACGAACTGTGCGCTGACGAGCCTCCTGCCGCGGTGACTCCTGATGACGGGATGAAACCACTGGATCTTGCGGCTGACCTGCTGCTCATCCGGGCGAGGAATGAAGAGATACTCGATCAGGTGCAGAACAAGCGGGTCTCTGCAGAATTTCGGAATACACCGCTCGATCACGCGATCGCCCACTTGGCAGAGTTGTCGGGGATTCCAATGCAGCTCGACACGGTCGCACTGGAAGAAGTCGGAATCGCCGTTGATGAGCAATGCTCGGTATCAGTGAAAAACGCTCGCGTTTCGTCCGCGTTGAGTCGGTTGCTCGAACCGCTGGAGCTTAACTGGACGATCGAGAACGAAAGTCTGCAGATCACGACGAACGAAGTCATCGACGAAAGTCTGCACGCAAAGGTCGTTTTTGCTGGCGACATTGTTGAGTGGTTCCGGCAGAACTCACGGAGCGACGACGGGCGGGACCGTTTCGGCTTTGCCGAGCCAATCATTATCAGCAGTGCGCGGGCACCTGGCTTTGGTGCCGAAGGCGAGGCTCATGAAATTCTGATCGGCCTGATTCAGCAGCATTGCGGAGGAATCTGGCAAGAGCTTGACGGAGCGGGTGGTACGATCAGTTTTCAAGGCGGGTTGTTAACCGTCCGGCAGTCGCTACCTGTCCTGCTGCAGGTCGAAAGCTTTTTGAATCGGCTGCGGTTCATCCAGAAGCGGTCGCCATCTTCGGACGTGTGGATGATTCCCGAAGGGGGATTTGGCTGGCCTGAAAACCGCAAGGCAATGGACGCCTTGCAAAAGCGAGTCTCGGTCAAGTTCAAGGAAACTCCTTTGCACGATGCCCTGGACTACCTTGGTAATGAGCTGCAGATTCAGATTGAAGTTGATGATGCTTCGCTGGATGAAATCGGATTGCTCGACAGCGACCCGGTCAGCCTGACGATGTCTGGAACAGCCGGTGCCGTGCTGAAGCAGATCTTCGCAACTCTGCAGCTGACCTGGATCATTCAGGACGACATGCTGCTGGTGACGACGGTCGAAGCGTCCGACGAGAAGCTGTTCGCCGTCGTTGCTGATACTCGCAAGCTGCTGGCGACAGGTCGACTCACGGATGCACGACTGGTTGAGACAATCCTGAACGAGACCAATGGATTCTGGGAAGACATCGACGGAATCGGCGGCTCAATCGAAACTGCCGGTGGTTTGACCTTCATCAGGCAGACTCAGGCGACCATCGCAGAGATCTCTGTTCTGTTGAGAGATCTCGAATCTCGATCAGCACTGCTGGAGCCGTCCAAAGTGGAGAATGGCCCAGTCGATTCGAACCGCATGGAAACCCGCTTTTACAACGCCGGGTCGAAGGAAGACGCAGAAGCGTTGATGACCGCTTTGACGAGCTTCGTGTTTCCAGACAAATGGGAAACGAACGGCGGTGACGGAGTGATGGTTGAAGTCGGCTCAAGGCTGGTCATTCGTCAGACGTCGGAAGTCCACAAAGTCATTGCCGAGTTCATTCGCGAATTAAGTGCTGCTGGTCAAGACGGTCCTGCTGGCAAAAGTCGGTGAAGAGTTCAGGTCTTAACCGAGGATGCCGGCGTTCATGCCCGTTGAACTCGCGGCCCGGCAAACTGGAAACTGCGATTGACGCTGCCGACCAGGTTCCGGGAAAAACCGCAAATGATCGAACTCATTCTTGTCTGCATGCTGACCGAACTGCCAAACCTCGAATCCTTTCCGGGCGTTGAGTCCGCGAAGGTTGTCGTTAAGTGTGACGATCCCAGGCTGACGATCGTCCATATTCGCGATTGGCATTTCATCGAGTTTGCCGAGTTCCAGGCGGACGTGCAGGACGAAATTGCGGAAGACCAGATCCAGAATCAGTATCTGATCTTCGCTCACGAGGTGCAGGAAATTCAGGATCAGCAGGAGATGTTTCTGAACGCGATGGCCAGGGCAGGGCATCGTGAGGTCTGGCTCGAAGGTTTGATACCCGAATTCGAGCGGGCCTTTATTCACATCTGCCACGCTGCCGCTCGGAACGGTTTGTATGAGAGTCCGAATCCAATTAGCGTTGGAGCGGCCGCTCGCCTGTTCGTGAAGCGGCAAATCCGAGTCCACGCTTTGGATACGGACAAAGGCCTGAGGCTCACACAGCCGCTGGATGCTACCGGAAAACTGCGTGCGGTGTCCGAGGCGGATATCGAGCAACGCGAGAACCTGATGATGCAGCAACTTCGAAGTCACCAGGGCATCGCCATCGTCGTCCTCGGCGGCGCCCACGACCTGAGCAACAACATCCCCCCCGAAACAAAGCTCGTCGTCGTCACTGTTAAAGGCTACCGCGAAGCCAGCGGCGAGTGACCGGTCTCTTCGAATTCTCTGGCACGTCAGTCTTCTGAAGGAACAGCTTGAAAATCTCCAGACGCCCACTGCTCGCGCAGCTATTTCTCGCCGATGCAGTACAGGTACGAATCGGTTCGCAGCAGGAGCTGATTTCCGCTGACGGCGGGACTGGCGTTCACGAGAGTCTCGTCGGACTGAATCACGTTGACGGCGAGTTCTTCGTATTCGGGTTTGGCCGCAAGGACGACAATCCCCTGGTCTCGCGTTGTGACGTAGAACTTGTTGCCCGCACGGACAATTGACGAATAAATCCTGGCGCGAGTCGGAAGTCGTTGCTGATAGACTTCTTTGCCGTCCGATGCTCGCAGGCAATTTTCGATGGCTTTGTCGCTTGCCCAGTACAGGTGCCCGTCAAAGTAAACCGGCGACGTGACATTAGCCCCGATCGTCGATTGCCAGAGCTTGTGCGTCTTTGTGACGTCGCCGCGTCCGCCAAGTTTGACGGCGATAGCTCGGTTGCTTCGTCCGCCAAGGCAGTAAGCGACGCCGTCGTGAACGACGGGGACGGGAACGATGTAGTCCTCAACGCCGGCGCACCACCAGAGTTTTTCGCCAGTGATTGGATCGAAGCCGAAGATTTCATTCTGCTGATTGAGTATCAGTTCGGGCGAGCCTCCGGGAACATCCGCGATGCACGGGGTAGTCCATGACTTCGTGATCGATTCGGCCTTCCACACTTCCTTGCCAGTGCGTTTATCGAATGCAAACAGCGTGCTGCTTTCGATACTCGCGTTCACATAAACCATTTCGCCAAACACGACGGGTGACGCTGCTGAACCGAAACCGGCTGTTTCGTCACCGATTGGAGCCTGCCACATCAGATTGCCATCCATGTCGCAGGCGACGACGCCGGAAACCCCAAAGCTGGCATAAACGGCTTCGCCATCAGTGGCTGGAGTGGCCGTTGCGTAACCGTGATCCGCGACTCGCTGGCCGAAACTCTGAGTGGCCGGACTGGCTTTGATGAACTGATCCCAAAGCAGCTTCCCGCTGTCGCGTTCGAAACAGAGAACATGCAGTTTGAGATTGGCCTTGTCGCCTGGATCCTCTGCGTCCACGCCGAAGCCCGTGTACGCCGTCAGGAAAATTCGATTTCCGAAAACAATCGGGCTCGACGCGCCGCGGCCTGGCAATTCTGTTTTCCAGACAATGTTCTCAGAGTCGCTCCAGGTGACAGGCGGACTGGAATCAGGAGCGGTGGCGTTGCCAGAAGGCCCTCGAAACTGCGGCCAGTCATTTGCGTTGATGATTGAGAAGTTGCAGTTTGAAGTAAGGCAGAAAAGCAGCATCAGAACACAAAATCGAGTAGAGATCATTGATTGATTCCAGATGCGATGAAGGTGGGGACCGTACCAGACGACTCAGAGTCTGGCGATGAGTTCTACGGCGAGATTGTCGAGTATGACACAACTCAATCGTTGCGACTACGATTCCAGCGACTCGAAAACGTCTGCCTCGATCGGTTTCGAATGAGCGATCTATTTTCACTTTGGAGCGTCAGCATGCGTCCGATATCTGTCGGCAGTCTGATCCTTGCTTTGCGCAGATCTCGCGGCACCGTCCCTGGAGTTTCACACAGTCTGTTCAAACATTCCGAATGCCGGCCCCGGGTGTTGAAGACCTTCTCCTTCCGACTTGCCTTCATTCTGCACGTTTCGATTTGCACAAGTTCGGGGTATGCCGAGACATTGGATGGCCTGGACAAGACTCCGGTCGAAATCAAACTGACTGACCGAGTGCCCTATGGTCGAGAGCCGGTCGACTACTTCGGAATGGAGTCTCACGACGCCGTGTCGGAACTTCAGAAACGACTGGAGTCTGGAACGGTTGGACTGTCTGCGCACAATCGGTTCGGCTATCTCTTGTCGGTGGCTGAGTTGCTGGATGTTCCTCTTGAGTCGCAACTGCTGGTTTACTCGAAGACGGCTCGTGCACCGGCGCTGGTCAATCCAGCGACTCCGCGAGCCGTTTTCTTTAATGACGAAGTGTCCGTTGCCTGGATTCCGGGAGCGAGAGAACTTGAGTTAACAGCTATCGATCCCGTCAAAGGTGTCATCTGTTACACGCTTTCGCAGCCGCTGGATGCCTCTCCCGAAGAGCCAGCCACGGCGAAAACTGATGGTAAGGCAACGCCGCTGTTTCAGCGAAGGAACGGGTGTCTGGCGTGTCACTCAGCAAGGTCCTCTCTTGAAGTACCCGGACTTCTGTTGCGGGCGTTTGAGACGGACAAAACAGGAAAGCCGATTATGGGGTTTTCGCGAGTGTCTCACGACATGACTTACGAACGTCGATGGGGAGGCTGGTACGTGACCGGAGCCCCCCTGTCAGTCATCCATCGAGGAAACCTGGCACGACAATCAGAAGACACAGATCAACAGAGACCACCGGTATCTGCGTCAACACTCAGCGACTTGAGTCAGAAGCTCGATGAAAATGCGTATCCGTATCCGGCGAGCGACTTCGTGGCTCACCTTGTGATGGCTCATCAGGCTCACGGAACCAATCTGCTGATCCGAGCTGGGCTGGAGGCTCGGCTGAACCGTCGATCAGACGTTGAAACGCAGCTTGTGCGATATTTTGTATTCGCGGATGAGCCTTCGCTGGACCTGACGCCGTCCGTCGCAACGTCGGTGTTGCGGGATTCGGAATTCGCAAAGACATTCGTACGACGAGGGCGTCGCGATGCGGCCGGAAATTCGCTACGCGACTTGACCCTTGCCGGTCGTGTGTTCAAGCATCGGCTAAGTTTTCTGATTCATTCTCGACTCTTTGATGAACTGCCCGACGAGTGTCGCCGCAGACTGCTCGAACGATTGTGGGCAGGCCTCAATTCGCAGCCGGACGACGAGCAATTCGGACACCTCAGGACACACGAGCGTCAATCACTGATCGCAATCGTCCGGGCAACCGTTCCGCGTCTGCCGGGATGCTGGCAGGAAGGCCCGACATCGAAGTTTTGAATCTACTTTGCACAAGATGCATCGTGTCCAATCGCTCCTCACACACTCCAGCGCGGTCGTGAGAATAGCTTCGGCCTCAAGCCGCTCGACGTGATGCTGAAGTTCAACATCCTGATTCTGCAATCACTCGATGGACTGTCGGATCGCGGATCAAAATTCAGATTCGCAACCATATCCGCTTCATGAGTTTTCCGGGTTTGTCGCTGCCTGGGTTTGTTTCGTGCAGACCGCGTGTCTGACAAAAAGACGGTGTGGCTGTTTCGCGAACAGCTGATGAAGAATCGTAGTTCTCCGTTGACGGCTGCTGATCTTCCGGTAACCTGCTACCAGTGGTATTGTATTACCATAAGGAGAGCGTCATGCGGAAGAAGAAAGACACGTCAGAACTGGGGCGGCGAGAGCGGCAGATTCTGGAGATCGTGTTTCAGCTCGGAGAAGCATCCGTTGGTGACGTGCTGAAACTGATGACTGACCCGCCGGCTTATGACTCGGTGCGGACGATGCTGCGTCTGCTGGAAGGCAAAGGCTATGTGAAGCATCGGTCCGAAGGGAATCGGTATGTCTACCGCCCGACTCAGTCACGCAACGCTGCCAGTCGATCGGCACTTACTCATCTGATGACGACGTTCTTCCAGGATTCAGTGGTCGACACGATGGCCGCTGCCCTGGATCTGAAATCTGACAACCTCTCGGAAGAGGAATTGTCGCGGCTCGAATCTCTCATCGCTCAGGCGCGAAAGGAGGGACGTTGAATGTCTTCATTCATCGAATTCGTCTTGGGACATGACCGCAGTGTTTCGACGTGGATGCTCGGCATCGCGTTGAAGGTGGCGATTATCCTGGCCGTCGCTGCATTTGTTTGCCGACTGCTGTGGAGCCACTCGGCAGCGGTTCGTCATCGCGTGTGGATGACGTCTTTGATGGCGTCGTTGCTGATCCCGCTGTCCGTTGAGGTGATGCCGCCCGTCAACGTTTTCTCTCTACCGGATATGCTGTTCCAGGCCGGTGCCACTCGCGAACCAGTGGCCGCTCACAGAGATGAAACTGTCTTCCCGTCGCGTGACGCTGCCACTGTGACGTTGCCCGCTTCATCGGAGTCTCAGGAAGTCATCGGCGAGACATCGCAGCGTGACATTGCGATGACTACTCATGAAGCGGCGTCTGAGGTGAGTCAGTCAGCGGCGATGCTGCCTCGTGAAGGGTCATTGTCCCTGAGACAGAACCTCGCGATTTCGAATACTCGGTTGATCCTGCCCGGTGTCTGGGCTGTTGGTTGTTGTGTCCTGGCCGGTTCCTTTTTATGGGCGTTGTGCCTGCAGTTCTTGCGTCACCGGCGGCTGCGAATGGTCGTTGGTGATGAATGGCTCGCGTCCGTTGCTGAGCAGTCTCGACGACTTGGGCTGAGACGCACTGTCAGGACATTCGCGTCGACACGAGGAGTAGTGCCGGCCGTCTACGGTGTCTTTCGAGCGTATCTCGTTGTTCCGGCAGACTGGCGAACCTGGAGTGACGAACAACGTACGTGCATTCTGCTTCACGAGCTGGCTCACATTAAACGCCGGGACCTGACCGCTCAGTTTGTTGCGCGGCTGGCTGTTATGATGTACTGGTTCAACCCGCTGGTCTGGTACGCGATTAAACAACTTCGACTGGAACGTGAGTTAGCCTGTGACGACTGTGTATTAATGGTCGGTCAACGGCCAAGTGACTATGCAGAGCAGCTATTACGCACCCTGAAGAGTTATCGAATCGACCGGGTGACACTGGGTGTTGCCATGGCACACTCTGCTCGACTGGATCAGAGGATTCTGGCAATCCTCGACGAAACTCGCAGCAGGTTGCCGATGAATGCCAGAACGGTCGCCATCAGCCTGGTCGTCGCTCTGGCGATGACTGCTGGCCTGGGAGCCGCAGCGTTTACCACAACTGCTGCTGGAGCACAGTCAACAAATTCCGTAACCGATCAGGAAGCAGAAGACCCGGACTTTACTGCCCTGTTTAATGGGTATGTCTCGGGCCCGGATGGCAAGCCGTTCGAAGGGGCAGAGATCTTTGTTGTGCCTGTGAATGCAAGCCCTGATTTTCTGGAACCCATTCGACTTCGAGCGGTAACAGGTGCAGATGGTCGCTTCGAGTTTGAAGCTCTGGACATGACCGTTGTTGATCTGGATGGTTTTCGTACACGAATCCAATGCACCGTGCTTGCCCGAGCCGATGGTTACGGTCCGGACTGGAGACGTGTTTCAGGAGGCTGGCGATCCTGGAGTCTGGGTGGGCTGATTAAGGGAACCAATCTGTCGTTACAGCTTGTGAAGGATGACGTGCCGATTCGAGGACGATTGCTCGGTCCCGACGGCCAGCCACTTGCCGATGCGCGAGTTCGGCTTCACGAGTTAATGATTCCGAAACAGGAAGATCTCGACGTCCAACTGAAGCGTGAAGTCGAGGTCAGACAGAACCCATTCGGTAGTCTGGTGGGCAGCATGGGTTACGAACGGTCGCTAAGCGGTCCGAATCTGGAGGCGATGCGAGTGACTGAAGTCCAGACGGATTCCGACGGTCAATTTATGATGACGGGGCTCGGCAGCGAACGACTTGTGCGTCTGAGCGTTTCAGCAAAGCCGATTGTCAACACCGAGTTGATGGTAGTGACGCGTGAGATGCCGGACCTGTCGCTTGAAACTGATCCGAGTGACCCCGACCCCGACCGCGACATGAGTCGTGAGGTTAGGGGAACGATCCGCGGAGCGACGTTCACGGTCACGTTGCCACGGGGGCTCACTGTCAGTGGCCAGGTAATTGATCGCGATACTCGAAAGCCAATACCCGGAATGCAGATTGGAACCCGGGACATGCGAATGGACGATTTAGTCAATGGCCGCGTACATCCAATCGTCACTGATCGCGACGGGCGGTTTACGTTGACTGGACTGGATCCTCGTGTGCTGACTTTCAGAGAAGAACATCGCCGCGTCGCTGCCGTGTCCCGGCCCGGACAGTTTTATGGCTCAAACAGTGGGGCGATTGATGCCGACGGACAGGTCTTGATTGAATGTTCGCGCGGCATCCCGTTTCACTTGAAAGTGGTTGATGAAGAAGGGAGTCCGGTGGATGCGATCGTCAGGACGATCATTGTGACTCCGAATAATAAGATAGATCGGACGCGATATCAGAGTGGTGGCATTATCAATCGTGCTGCCAGAAAACCGGATGGCAGTTATGAGGGATTCGTGCTGCCCGGGCCGGGAGCGATTCTGGTGAAGACACCACCGGGCGCCGGTTATCGACCTGCTCACGTCAGCCCTAAAGGCGAGTTTGCTCCCGGACGCACGAAGTGGACAGCGCAGGAAGAAATCAGCGCTTTCGGCACGCACGACACCGTGATGGGACCGGGTGTCTGGTATAACCAGCACGACTATTCCGCGATCGTTCTGACCAACGCCGAACCCGGAGCAAGTCGGCTGGAATTGGTAGCAACTGTCATTAAGAACCGATCTCGGCGAATCACCATTGTGGACCCAGATCACAATCCCATTACGGGGGTGAAGACGCGGGGTCTGACATTTCATCCGTGGGATGCCGAACCGTCACTTCGTTCGGCTTCATTTGTCATCAACGGGCTGCACCCGGACCGCCGCCAGCGGATTCAATTCTTCCTCGAAGAACGTCAGCTCGTCGGATTTCTGGTGGCGCGCGGCGACGACGATTCACCTTACACAGTCCGCATGCTTCCCTGGGGAACTGTGACGGGGCGGCTTGTTGATGAAGATGGCACGCCAATCGGAGGGGCTAGTCTTACTTCGGGGTCGTCCGGGACGGTAACTAATCCTGACGACACGAAGGGTGACAATGTCGGTACAAAGTCAGATACCGATGGCCGATTCCAAATCAATCGACTGATCCCGGGGCTGAGCTATACCGTTCGGGTCTATCCGCGCCGAGGTCACCTGCTGGGGACGGCATTTGAGAAACTGGTGATCAAGCCAGGTGAAACGCGAGACCTCGGCGACATCAGTCCGGGCCGATGATGTCCTCACCAGTGAAGTGAGCCTTGGACTTTTCGTTTTATTCAGGACTTGTGTGCAATTTTTGGGACCAGTGACCTGCCATGTAAGAACCTGCTCTGAGATTGTCCCTCGCGTTCCGCAGACAAGTGCGACGATTATCTGCTGAAAGTCCGGTTTGCAGCATGCTTTAACGTGCAATCGCTCATATCGAAAAACCAGTGTTTCCTGACGCCCAGCCGTCGCTTTTTTATTGAAAACACGACGCTGCCATCAGACGAACTGAACTTACATCAGGCGTAAAATCCATCAGGTTGAGTATCTGATTTCGGATGTCAATTCCGGGTGCAACTTCGATCAGGCGCAGTCCTTTGGCAGTCAGCTCGAAAACGGCGCGTTCGGTGACGAAAAGGATTTCGCGGCCTGATCGAGCAGCAACCTGACCGCTGAACGAAACCTGCTCCACCTGTTCAACAAACTTGCGAATCGAGCCCTCTCGGATGATTCGAAGCTGACCGTCGACGACCTCGACGTCGAGGCCACCGGATGTCATCGCGCCACAGAACACGACACGTCGAGCATTTTGCGAGATGTTGACAAAGCCGCCGACTCCAGCGACTCGATCATGAAATCTCGACACGTTTACATTGCCGTGTTGGTCGACCTGGGCTGCCCCAAGCGCCGCATAGTCCAGCCCGCCGCCATCGTAGAAGTCAAATTGAGCCGGCTGGTCGATGATTGCTTCTGGCCATGCTGACGCACCGAAACTCAAACCACCGGCAGGAATACCACCGATGGGGCCGCTCTCTACAGTTAGCGTGATCTGATCCAGCATCTTTCGTTCGGCGGCGATCCGAGCGACACCTTCAGGCATGCCGATGCCAAGATTCGCAACCGCTCCGGGCAGTAGTTCGTCGCATGCTCGCGAGGCAACGATCCGTCGCGCGCCGGCAGGCAGCTTCTCGCAGTGAAGGTCGTCCTGTGTGATGTTGCCAGGACCAGAACTGAAGTACGAGGAATTAAGCGACTCGGCAAAGGTCTGCTGATGCTCGGCATCCTCGGCAACGACAATCTGGTCGACCAGAATGCCGGGCACTTTTACCTGCTGGGGCGGGGCAGGGCGGTCGAGCAGTCGTCGGACTTGAGCGATCAACTTGCCACCACAGTTGTGAGCAGCCTGAGCGATCGACAGCACTTCGCCAATGACCGCTTCCTCGTCCATGATCAGGTTTCCAAACGGGTCAGCGGCTGTCGCTCGAATGAGGCCCACGTCGATCGGAAACGCTCGATAGAACAGCCACGTGCGACCGTCGAGTTCGATTCTGGAAACAAGTTCGTTTGTCGTGGCGGCGTTCAGACGTCCGCCGTGATTTTCCGGATCGATAAACGTTCCGAGTCCTACGTGCGTGATACACCCGGGGCGTCCGGCGGCAATGTCACGATACAACTGGCAGATAACTCCCTGCGGAAAACTGTACGCTTCAATTTTCCCGGAAATTGCCATTTGACCGAGACCGGGCGCCAGTCCCCAATGCCCGCCGATGACTCGTCGAACGAGCCCTTCATGAGCAAGATGATTGAGCCCTCGCAACTTTCCGTCACCCTGGCCCGCCCCGTAAACAAGCGTGAGATTTTCCGGGCCTTTGCCGGATTGAAATCGCCGCTCAATCGCAGCGGTCAAAGCCTCGGGGTGAGCAGCCCCCACAAACCCACCACAGGCAACGGTCTGGCCATCCCGGACCAGACTCGCAGCATATTCCGAGTCGCACAGCAGTCGGTCAATTCGAGACTTCATGTGAGAATCCGATTAGTCGGTCCGCTGCCGTGCCCCTTTGAGCCGGTGAAATTCTCAATCATCATGAATAGAAGACTGGAACCAACTCCGCGCCGTTCCGGCAGTCGAAAGTCAAAACCCGTTCGGGTTACCGGAACGCCGCGATGCTTGTTCCAGCCTGTGGGAAAACTCACAGTTCTGCTGACTCAGTCGAAGGCGGCGGAACATTTTTCCAGCATGTCCATCAGGGTTCGAAACTCTCCCCCGTGAGCCAGCAGTTGACCGCCCTGGCTGCGTCGTTTCAGAAGATCTTCTTTCGTGGCAACGGGACAACCCCACGCTTTTCCATGACGTGCGGCGGCGGCGGCAACCAGTTCGAAGGCGGATTCCAGTGTCAGGTCGGTTTGCTCGTGTTTAAGTCGAAGTCCCAGATCGCCTGGCCCGACGAACATGCCATCAACACCGGGCGTCGCGGCAATGGCGTCGACGTTGGCCACTGCTTCCGGAGTCTCGATCTGCACGACCAGGAAGGTTTCCGCGTTGGCACGTTCGGGGAAAGTTTCGTAATCATCGATCAGGAAGTCACTGTCGAGTCCGGCTCCGTCGATGCCGCGGTTCCCAAGGGGGGGGAACTTCACCGCGTCTACCAGCATCGCTGCTTTTTCGGGAGTCGATACATGCGGAATCATCAGTCCGGCGGCACCATCTTCGAGGTACCGATACAGGCCGGTCTTCTCGAGCGTCGGAGCCCGCAGCATGATGTCGATGTCAGAAAGATGAGCGAACGCGAGAAGCGACTGCACTTCCCGCTCAGAGATTAGACGATGTTCCAGATCAAGCCAGATGCAGTCAAAACCGAAGTGGGCTGCATGCCGAACGTACGACGGAATGAAGTGCCCGAGCGCACACATTCGAACGGTTTCTTTGTTGCGGATGCGGGCCAGTGTCTTACTGCTTCTCATGACGGTGTTTCTCAAGAAGGCTGTTGCTGAATGGGACGAAGTTGTCGGTTCTGAAGAGCCGGCCTGTTCTCAAACCGGTACTTCAGCGAGTCTCAACGTCGTTAAACGTCGCAAAGTTTCACGGCTTCGGACAGCCCGGCCAGCGGGTCGCGCGTCGGGATGAATTCCTGACCGACGAAACCCTTGTAGTCGATCTCGATCAGTTTCTTCATGATCGCCGGAAAGAGGATTTCCTGCTTGTCGTCGAGTTCCGCGCGACCAGGATTTCCAGCAGTGTGGACGTGGCCGATGATGTCCTTCATCTGGCCGATGCGACGAATGACGTCGCCGTTCATGATCTGAACGTGGTAGATGTCGAACAGAAGTTTGACTCGTTCGGAGCCGACGCTGCGCAGCATGTCGGCCACCTGGTCGACGTTGTCGCCCTGGTAACCGGGATGTCCTTTCATCGGATGAGTGTCGTCTCGCGTGTTGAGATGTTCGAGAATGACGTTAACGCCTTTCTTCTCGCCATACGCGGCAAGTTTCTTCAGTCCTTTCACACAGTTGGCCATGCCTTCTTCCAGCGGGATTTCTCCGCTGGTCGGATCCTCGGCCTTCCGCCACTTATAACCGGTGAAGGCGATGACGCTGGGGAAGCCAGCGTCGGAGCACTTATCGATCATCTCTTTTGTGCGAGTGATAACTTCGTCGTGGTAGTCGAGATTATTCAGCCCTTTCATGAACGGCGCACCGGGCATTCCGTTCGGAGCGATAGCGCAGGTCAGGCCGTGCTTCTTCAGCGTTCCCCACGTTTCGGGATCGCAAAGTTCGACCGACTGGCAGCCGAGTTTCTTCGCAATCGTGCAGGTCTGATCGATGTCCCATTTATCGCCAGCCACGTTGAAACACCAGAAGACGACTGACTGTTTGATTCGACCATTCACCGCAGCATTCTCCGATTCAGCAGCCTTGGATGCCAGAGTGGGTACCACTGCCGAGATTGCCGCCGCTCCAGCCGCACGGTTCAGCAGATCGCGTCTCGTGAATTCGCCATTTTTCTGATCAGTCATTCCGGGCACCCCTTGATTTGATAGTTCGCAGGTTCAGCGATACCGAAAACGGCCCACCGAAACTGAATTTATTGCCAGACGCGCCAATGATTCCGACTTCACGCCAGTTTTAACAGTCTCAAGCGAAGTCGTCAGCCGAATTACCAGTATTCCTTCCGTGCGACCAGACCGTCTATTCCGATCGAAGAATTGGCAGCTACATCCGCAGGAATTCTCTGGTCAGATTGCGGGACTGGTTGCGGACCGGCTTCTCATCGAGAAATGTGAAACACAGGATCGGACCGTTCGGAATGATAGAAGTCAGAATCGGTATTCGACCGCGAAGCCGGATGTGCCTGGTTCCAGCCATGGCGCGAAGGTCCAGTTGGTGTGGCCTCGTTGGGTCGAGTCGATGGCTTTTGTCGCGAGCAGCGCGAACCACCAACCGAGGAACGCCTGCGACGCATAGTGGTCGTCGTCGTTGATGCGCGACAATGGGACCAGCGTGGAACCGGCGTAGAGGGCGAATTTCACCCATGACACCTCGGCCATCTGCGCGGCTGTCAGAAAGGGGATGGCTCCCATGAAGGAGTGGCCGCTGACTCCGTTGTGATCCTGAAACAGCTTCCAGTCGGAACCCGCTGTCGATTCACCGGGGCGCGAGCCGCCGACAATGTATTGCGTCGCGAGCATTGGCGGGGCTCCCACCAGGATGCTGCGGATGGAACGCTCGCCCCATTCGCCAACGTTGTCCGCAATGGGGTCGTCTTCCAAAAGTGAACCGGCAGCCCACGCGATGGCAAACACGGGAATCGTGTAGTAACCATTGCCGAGTTTTTTCTGAGCTTCCAGTGTGTGGAACCATTCGTCGCTTCCGGCATTTCGAACACTCGCCTGAAAGTGAGCCTGCACGGTGTTGTCGAATTTTGTGTTGGCCATCAAGGCTCCACCAGCCAGCCCATAGCTCAGACCGACCATTGAGTCCAACGAATAGAAGTGACGGTGGTCCGAGCCGATCCTTTCCAGCAGCGACAGCTTGTGATCCGGGCAGGCCCGATCGAGAGTGAAGTCGAATTCAGAAGTCGCGTCGGTCTGCCGACCTGCCTGCACGACGTACGGGTGAGTCTTCTTGTCGAGGGTCTTCAGGTCGGGAAAGTCCAAGATCGAGCGGGTGGCTTGAAACCATCGCGTGCCCTGAGGTGTCAAGACACGCCCCGGCCCAACCTCGATACTACCCGTTAACCACACCGGATAGTTTGGAGAATGAGACGCCAGTGGCATCAACCACGCTGACTGGACGGGAGTCCCAATGCCCGACCCACCCGATCGCGGATAAGTCACTGGAAATAACGACTCAGAGAGTTGGCCAGAAGAGAGTCGCTCAACTGCGGTCATCGAGTAAGGCTCCACGTGAGGCTCAGACGCCATGACGCTGCCGGACAGGAAGATCAGCAGCGTGGAAATCGCGACGCCGACCGCCCCTTGAACGTGCAGCAGATGCAATCGTGATAAAGATTGACGCATAGACGTCCTGTCCGTACTGAAATCGGAAGATGACACCGTCGCCCGACCGTTGATCAGGTGTGATGTGTCTGCGATCAGGTGGGCGTGGCGACGCATCGCGATTGACCATCTCATCGCGACGAAAGCTGAGGTTCCGGTTCCGTAGGAGTGCGGATTAACTCGTCCGGGAACCACTGGTCCGAGTAGTAAAGTCGGAATGCCGACTGGAAGAGAGCGGCGGTGTCTTGCAGATGTGCCGGGGTTGGAAAGCCCTGCTGTGTCAGGTTGAAGTCTTGTGAGCCGACACCGAACTCCCACGCTGTCCGGTTGAAGCCGAGCGTGACAAGCTGGTGCCGTGGAGTCAGTACCGCAACATCGTGGTTGTGCTGCATGACGGCTCGGCCTTCGGCGGGCGGCGTTGTGATCACATCATGGCCGAAGAAAACCGACCGGTACTCACCGCCAAGTCGAGCAAGGATCGTCGGGGCGATGTCCAGCGAACAGCTCAGCGTGCTGCATCGTGTGCCGTGTCCTGCCTCGTTCGGCTGAAGCATGACGACCGGGATGCGGTACGACTGAAGAGGAAACATCTGACTGCCGTAAACGCGGGCTCCATGATCGCCCATCACGACGAACAATGTGTTGTCGTAAAAGTCGTGAGATTTTGCTTCGCGAAAGAAATATCCAAGAGCGTGGTCGGCGTATCGGACAGCGTTTTCACGAGTTTGGTCCGTCTCTGGAATGCGACCTTCCGGATACGTGTAGGGGCGATGATTTGAGACGGTCAGCAGCGTGGCGAAGAACGGTTTGCCGCCCGCGTGCAGCTTGTCGAGTTCCTTGATTCCGCGACGGAGCAGGTCTTCGTCGCTGACTCCCCACGCATTCGTGAAGACAGGATCGACGAAGTCAGACTGCTCGATAAAATGGTTGAAGCCGTTGTCGGTCATGAATGAACGAACGCCGTCAAAAAGACCGCGTCCGCCGGTCATGAAGAGCCGTTCGTAGCCACGTTCCTTCAGGACGTGGGCGAGCGTGAAGACTCGGTCAGAGTGGTCACGTTTGAGAATCGACTCGGTCGGAATCGGCGGCATCGATGTCATGACAGCTTCCAGTGCCCGGGCCGTCCGGTTGCCGGTTGCGTACCAGTTGTCGAACAATGTCCCCTCTTTGCTCAATGCGTCCAGATACGGTGTAAGTCCTCGTTCGTCACCGAGCGCTCCCACGAAGTCCGATCCAAGGCTCTCTTCAAGAATCAGCACGACGTTCCAGTCCCGCTGCGGTTGTCCCGTCGAAACGATGCGGTCAACCGGGTTCGTTGAGTTCTCGAACAAGTGGTCTGCATCGTCGACGACCAGTTGCCGGACTCGAGCGATGGCGTCCGGTTGTTCGATCGTGACGTAATTCCGGTCGTAATCGAACCGGCAAGTCAGTGCGTAATAGACGAAGCTGTATAGTCCGTTGCCGGCGCATTCGACAGCCACTCGATCTCGGGCCACGTTGCGACTGTCCATGCCGGTTGTGAACCACAAGCCGCCGATCGCGGACAGCACTCCACTGAGCACGCACAGTCGTTTCGGCAGTGCCATCGGACTGGCGATCAGTTTCAGCAGCGGCTGTCGTGAAAAGAAATAGATGGCACTTCCCATGACTGTGACCGTCGCGAGGAACGGGATTACGGCGTACGACTGCCAGATGTTGCAGCACACCTCGGTCGGATAAACCAGATACTCAAACGCGATGTAGTTCAGCCTCGACTGGAACTCGTCGAAGAACAACCACTCGACCACACACAGCAGCGGCAGCATCAGGCCGGCAACGATCCACTCGAACTCAATCCCGATCCGGTTGAGTTTTCTCAGTCGGCGACCATCCGGAACGAACGTGATGTGAATCGTCTGCCAGAGCACAAAGCACAGACCGACGATGACGTCGAAACGCAGTCCCACGCCGAGCACCTTCGCGATGGCTGGCAGCGTGAGCATACTCCAGTCGGCAAAGAAGGTGAGCATGGCGATGCGGAGGAACGAGAATGTGGCGACTGCTGTGAGGAAAATGAGGCTCACTGCACGATACGGCCCCAGCCATTCGCACCGCAGTGTGGCCGCGATGAAGTTCGCACGACTTCGATCGAAAACCGCGTCGGGGGCATGGACAGATCGGTCCATAGAGTCAGTCTCAGATTCCTCGTGATTGAAAACCGCCGAAGTCCTTGCCATGTCGCATCCTTGCGATGAATCGTTTTCTGTCAGAAGTTTCTAAAAGCCTGCTGATTTCAAAACGCAGTTTTGATTCCCGACAGATACCAGGTGAGAAGACCTGCCCTGCGCCTTACTACGAGACGCCTAGTAGTAGTGAGCAAAATGAAACCGACGAACCACAGACGCGACGTGCCGTCACTCTGGTTGATTCGCCGGTGAAGTATTGTTCGTGGATGAGACAGATTCGGTCGGGCAGTCTTCGTCGTAAATTTCGTGCAGTGCGTAGCGATGGTCGTAGATCTCAAAGTCGCGAGCCTTCACGCCGAAGTCGTTCAGCACTCCCGCAGACCATGCTGGCCACGGAGACCAGTGGGAATTTGGAGAAGCCAGCACGTTGACTGGCAGCCAGACGAAAGAGCTGCTGACCACCGCAACAGCCAGCAGCAGTGCTGTTGCGAAGCCGGCTCGGCGTGTCGCAGCAGGTAATTCTGCGGGGCGGTTCTGCTGCGCGATCCGGACCAGCCGCCTCGCCCGTTCCGCCATCTCGCAGCGGTTGCGGACAAAAGCGAGCGTGGAATTCGTTCGCTCCTCACTCACGGTCTGTTCGACAATCATCAGTAGTGTCTTGAGATACCGCACGATATCACCGCGAGATTTGACGGCTTCGTCGTCGCACATGAATTCACGGGCCAGTGACCACTCACGCGATGCCCACCAGACCATCGGATGAAACCAGAACAGAAACTCGACGGTGCGTTGCAGAAAGACCTGCAACGGGTGCCCGGTGTGCAAGTGGGCGAGCTCGTGCCGCAACACGTACTTGAAGTCGTCGTGTTCGTACGTCAGCAGGCTCTCCGGGATCACGATGTACGGTTCGTGAAACTGCCAGCAGAACGGCGGTGTGATGGCGGTGGTACTCACCAGTCGAATGGCCCGTCCGCCAACTCTCACTGCCTGCCCGCTTGATTGGCCGTTGCTCAGAGGGGGCAATGCGATGACATCCGGATCGATTGCTTGACACGTTCGAAGAAACTTCACTCCCTGAACCGAGTGATAGATAAACAGCCCCAGCGAGCCGGCACCACCCGCAATCCACATCCAGAACAGAACGCTGCCAAGTTGCATTTCGAGTGAAACGATGTCCGCAGCCAGTGGCCGGGCAAGCGGTCGCAGAGGCTGCAACATACGCACGTGAGGCAGTGCCGCCGCATTGACCACCAGCAGCAACAACGCGGAATAGCAGACGGTCCACAACCGACAATGCGTTCGTTCGTCGTCGGTCAGCTTTCCGATCCAGTTCGTCGTGGAGACAATCACAGCCGCCTGCAAAGACACGGACAGAAACAGCTCGAGAAACTCAGTCGCCGTCATAAGTTGGACTCCAGCTGCTCGATGGCGACTCGAAGTTCCGCAATCTCGTCAGCGGACATCGACTGAGTTCCGAGCAGGCTCATCATCAATGCCTTGGCCGAACCACCGTACAGCGAGCCTGTCAGGTCAGCCGTCATAGCCTGCTGCACTTCGTCGCGGCTGACAACTGCTTCATAGATGATGGCTCGTCCGGTTTTGCCGCAGCGACGGATCGCCCCCTTCTTGTCGAGCGTGTTCATTGTCGACATAACCGTCGTGTAGGCCAGCGGTCGATCGAGTTCGTCCGCCACTTCCTGAACGGTAACACGACCTCGCCGCCAGATGATTTCCATCAGTTCCAGTTCACACCTGGTGAGTTGTCGCTGCGGCATCGTCGTTGTCTCCGTCATTGCGCAATCTGTTTGATTTTCCGTGTCTTCAGATTTCTTCGTGATCGATCAGACTGAACACAGCTTTGCGGACTCACGATCGGCAACATAGCGGACCGAAACGCGTAAGGGTGCGTGTTGCAGACAGATTTCAGAACGCTGACCTCCGAGCGATCCGCTGATATTCCTGCGAATCGATGTTCTCGGAAACGAGCGTGACTCGCCCGTCGGCCCATAGAAAGTTTGCTCCGCCGGGATGTCGGCTGTCGAATTCACACTCGTCGCACGTATCACAGTTGGGGGAATTTTCCGCGTTGCCAACCAGTCGACATTGAGCGTCAGCCCCCTGTCGATCGACGCCCAGCCACGTGCCTGGAACGCGAGCCATCGTCCGCTCGCCCACGATAATCGTGTTGCTCGTTCCGCGCTGCAGGTCCAGCAACCGGGTTGAGCGCGAGTTGACGAACGTCCCTTCGCCTGGCTGAAGCAGCAGCGGGTCATAGTCATCCGGTTCGCTCGTCCCGAACACGCCGAAGTAGTTCGCAGTTGGCAGGTCGAATAACGGCCCGGACGCGTTGGCGATTTCGTCTTCCCATGACAGCAGAAACGTCGGTTCTGTGATATCAGACGGACACAGCAACAGACCGATCGACGTCGCACGTGCCTGCGTGTTGTCAGGATGAGTCAACAGAACATTGCGATTGATCTGCTCATAAATCGCGTTCTGTTCGAGCCACGGCAGCAGAGGCACTGCCCAGCCATAAGCTGATTGCTGAGTGACTTCCCACTGCCAGCCGGACGGGAACGAGCCGCAGGATTCATGATAGCTGTGTAACGCGATGCCAACCTGCTTGAGCTGATTGACGCACTGCATCCGCCGGGCCGCTTCACGAGTCGCCCCCACCGCCGGCAGCAAAATGGCCGCCAGCGTACTGACGATTCCCATAACCGTCAGAAGCTCCAGCACGGTAAACCCACAGCGACAGGCGTGCGGATGCAAACCATCCTGCGAGCCACGTCGCAGTTCTGTCGATTGTGCCGTTAGCCCGTGTCGCAGCATCTGATTCGATTCCCTTCAAATCATCCGACTCGCCAGAGACGCATCTTATACGACACTAGCCGTAGTTCGCCAAGGCCAAACCAGGACCAGATCGTGGAAGCAGATCCAGAAGCTCCGAGACTGAAGACGATCGGTCGGCCTGCATTGCCATTGCACACTGCGTGCCAGTCGTGTGAAGCGGGTCCGTTTCCAGCATTCATACCAGCAGGTGGCTCGCATTCTCCATAATTACTGCACGAAATTGCCGAATAACCGCAAAAGACTGCATGACAGCCCTCGTATTACGGCCGGCTTCCAGCATCCGCACGAACAAGGCTGAAGGGGCCTGAATCTCGAAGCAGCGCCACGTATCAGTCGAACATGTCCGGGCATCCGTCGCCACGTTTCGATGCAATTCCGACCAGACATTATTCGGCATGTCTAGTAGTTCTGATATCTCCAGAACCGACACGGTTTATTGGCTGATTTCGCAGTCGTGAGACCACCAACTGAATCGAACTTGCCCTCAGTTTGTGACGATGAGCTTTTGAATGTGGATCTGGGGCCAACTGTAACAGTACACGCACTATTCAGGGCTCCCAACTCTGTTCATTTCGGAATAGGTCGATCTGAATCTCAGGCTTTGGCAGATTATTTCCGCCGTCCGTCCCGGTCGCAGGACGACACTCGAATTCCCGATACAGAGGGCGCGGTAGCAGTCGCAGGTGAGGAAACTGAATGGCGTCAATACTAAGCAGGGTGAAAGCGAGACTTGGTCGCCATGGTGTCGGTCGAACTCTCAATTACATTTTTTTCGTCGTGTGCCTGGAGCGTTGCGGGATTCGAATTAACAACGAGTTCATACTCGATCCGTCGTCAGCCGGTGCCGATCCGACGACGAAAGACGGCTTCGCGCTTGAAAAGCTGACATCAATGGAGCAGCTCTCAGATTCGGACGTCGATTTCTTAGGCAATTACGGTGAACTGTCAGCATTCGGCAACCGCTTCGCTCGCGGACAGATCTGTCTCATCGTTCGAGCCGACAATGGAGACCTGGCCGGAGCGTACTGGTATGGCCCACGGGAATCCGACGGGATCAGCCGTGACGGGATGATCGATCATTGTTTTACCAGGCACGACTACCGTGGTCACGGCCTCTACCCGTGGGCGTTGCGTTACATTGCCTCAACGACGAGCGGTCAGGGGGGCGATGACTTCTCACGGCTTTATATCGAGTGTTCCGCTTTCAACTACTCCTCGGCTGCCGGAATTCGGAAAGCCGGCTTTGTACATTCAGAATCTGTACTCACGATCGGAAACCTCGCCATCCTCAGGTGGTAAGGACAGCGTTGTCGCCTCGGAAATGTCTTTAACATCGGCGATTTTTCACGGACCAGAAACAGCTACTGCCGGCTCTAGTGTGGGTAGGCTCGCAGTCGGTCACGAAAGGCTTCGATCAGACGGCTCTGGAAGCGGTACGGGTTCCAGACGACGGCGATTTTTCGCGCTGGCTTTCTGCCGTCGATTGAGCGGTAAACTCGTCGGTCGCTTTGATCGAGTTTTCTCGCCATGGCCGGGATCATCGACACGCCGTGCGACAACGAGACCAGTTCCTGCACCATTGCCAGTTGGCTGGTTCGTTCGACGGCAACCGGCTGAAACGATCGCTGGCGGCAGAACGACACGATGTTGTCGGACAGGCAATGGGCTTCGCCCAGCAACACAAAGGGAAACGGCTCGACGTCGGTCAGGCGGATTTTCGGCTTACTGACCAGTGCATGATCAACGGGCAGGACAAGCAGCAGTTCTTCTTCGAACAGCTCTTCAAACTCCAGGTACTTCGCCGGAATCGGCAGCGCGAGGATGGCCAGATCGATCTCGCCCTGCGTGCAGCTCTTGAGCAACTCGTCGGTCGTGTTCTCCTGCACGATCAGCGTGGCTTTCGGAAACTCAGTAGCGAACTGCCGCAACACGTCCGGCAGGAAATACGGAGCGATGGTCGGGATCGCCCCAACTCGCACGCGACCGCTTTGGCCATCGTCGGTGATCTCGGCTTTCGTGTCGTCGAGGATCGTCAGGACCTGTTGAGCGCGCGACTGCAGCAGCACTCCAGCTTCGGTCAGAGACACTGATCGAGTCTTGCGTTCGAAGACTGGCTGGCCGAGTTCCTCTTCGAGCTTCTGGATCGAACGGCTCAGTGCCGGCTGCGAAAGCGCGAGGTCTTCCGCAGCTCGCGTGAAGTTGCCGCGTTCGGCAACCCGCAGGAAGTAACGCAACTGATCGAGTTCCATGTTGAATTCTCCGCCCGGACGAACGATGCACTCTGTGCATCGTAAACAGTACCGAAATGAATTGGATATATCGCCTGTTCCACGCGATAACTCCCGTGTCGCGGCTGGCCAGCCGACTCAGCAACCTCAAGTGAAGCGATCGAACCGGCTCGGATTTTCTGCGGGCCATTGATCCGAAAGGAAATAGAATATGGTTTTCCGGTCCCATTATTGCGGTCTTGCCCTGGCGGCAATCATCCTGTCGGCAGGCTGCTCGTCAAAGAGCGGCTGCCCCTTTACCGGCAAAGAAGCCCAGCCGGACAGCAGACAGAATTCACCAACCTCGAGTCCTCATGGAGACAAGACAATGGAGACAACCAGTAAGTGCCCGGTGATGAGCGGAGAAGCCGGCCCGCACCGACACACAGCCGCCGGAGCGATGTCGAATCGTGACTGGTGGCCGAATCAACTTAACCTGAGGATCCTGCATCAGAACTCAACCAAAGGAAATCCGATGGGCGGGGACTTCGATTATGCCGAGGAGTTCCAGAAGGTCGACCTCGCGGCGTTAAAGCAGGACCTCAAGGAGTTGATAACGACGTCTCAGGACTGGTGGCCAGCCGACTATGGTCACTACGGACCGCTGTTTATTCGCATGGCCTGGCACAGCGCGGGAACGTATCGCGTCACTGATGGTCGCGGCGGTGCCAGTTACGGAACGCAGCGGTTCGCTCCGCTCAACAGTTGGCCAGACAACGCAAACCTCGACAAAGCCCGGCGGTTGCTCTGGCCGCTCAAGCAGAAGTACGGCCACCGGATCTCGTGGGCCGACCTGATGGTTCTGACCGGAAATGTGGCTCTTGAGTCGATGGGCTTCGAGACGTTTGGATTTGCCGGAGGTCGTGCAGACGTCTGGGAGCCGCAGGAAGATATCTACTGGGGACCTGAAAGCGAGTGGCTGGGCGACAAGCGGTACCGCGACGACAGAGATCTGGAGAACCCTCTCGCCGCCGTTCAGATGGGTCTGATCTATGTGAACCCGGAAGGCCCTAACGGCAAGCCCAGTGCGCTCGACGCTGCCCGAGACATCCGCGAAACATTCGCCCGCATGGCGATGAACGATGAGGAAACCGTTGCTTTGATTGCTGGTGGTCACAGCTTCGGCAAAGCACACGGTGCCGCCAGCGCTGACAATGTCGGCCCGGAACCTGAAGGAGCCAGCATCGAAGAGCAGGGGCTCGGCTGGAAGAGCACGTTCGGCAAAGGCAACGCTGGCGACACGATCACGAGCGGCCTCGAAGGTGCATGGTCGACCACTCCTACTGAATGGTCCAACAGCTACTTCGACAACCTGTTTGGCTACGACTGGGATCTGGTGAAGAGCCCGGCTGGTGCGTGGCAGTGGACTCCGACGGATTCCGCCGCAGAGGGCACGGTGCCGGACGCTCACGACCCGAAGAAGTCTCATGCACCGATGATGTTCACAACGGACCTCGCGCTGCGGATGGATCCGGCCTACAGGAAAATCTCAAAGCGCTTTCACGAGCACCCCGACGAGTTCGCCGTGGCTTTCGCGAAAGCCTGGTACAAGCTGACGCACCGCGACATGGGACCGGTTTCGAGATTGCTTGGCCCCGAAGTGCCCGAGCCACAGTTGTGGCAGGATCCGGTTCCCGCCGTTGATCACGAGCTGGTCGACGAGCAGGACATCGCTCAACTCAAGACGACGATCCTCGACTCCGGTCTGTCAATCTCTCAACTGGTCTCAACGGCGTGGGCGTCCGCATCCACATTCCGAGGCACCGACAAACGCGGCGGCGCGAACGGAGCACGCATTCGGCTTGCGCCACAGAAGGACTGGTCGGTAAACGAACCGGCGGAACTCGCGGCGGTCCTGGTGATACTGGAGAAGGTTCAGCAGGACTTCAACAAGTCGCAGTCCGGTGGCAAAAAAGTTTCGCTGGCGGATGTGATCGTGCTGGGTGGCTGTGCCGCTGTTGAAGCAGCTGCGAAGAACGCCGGTCATAATTTGAGCGTTCCGTTCTCACCAGGCCGCACCGACGCGACGCAGGAGATGACGGATGTGGAATCGTTTGCCGTGCTGGAGCCGAAGTCGGATGGCTTCCGCAACTTCCAGGCAAAGGAAATCGATCGACCGGCTGAAGAGCTGCTCGTCGATCGAGCGCACCTGCTGACGCTGTCCGCTCCCGAGATGACGGTTCTCGTCGGCGGCCTGCGAGTTCTGAACGCCAACGCCGGAGACGGCCCGCTGTCCCGAATGGGAGTCTTCACGCAGCATCCGGAAACGCTCACGAACGACTTCTTCGTGAACCTGCTGGACATGAGCACGCAGTGGGAAAAGTCGCCTGAGTGCGAACACTTCTTCAACGGGCGTGATCGCAAAACCGGAGACGTCAAATGGGCGGCCAGCCGAGTCGATCTGGTGTTCGGTTCGAACTCGCAACTACGAGCCATTGCCGAGGTCTATGCCAGCAACGACGGTCATCAGAAGTTTGTAAACGACTTCGTTGCCGCCTGGCACAAGGTGATGAATCTCGATCGCTTCGAGCTTGCCCCTGTTTCGAGAAGATGACGAGCTGAGTGTTTGATCGCCTTTGATCCTGAATTTGTGAAAGGGGCTGGCTTACGATTTTCAGTTTCCGACGAGGCAGAACTGATTCTGGTTTCACCCGGATTAAGTTTGTTCTGCTGAAAATTGTAAGCCAGACCCCCAAGGCGATCTCACGCCGACTGGCAAGTACTCGTTCAAGTTCCGGTCATGTTTCGAGCGTTCCGTCAGTCGAGCGCAGGTTTGTGACGTTGCCGAAACGGGCAAACAACGGCGGTAGGACGAGCAGGTTCAGCAGCGTCGAGGTCACCAGTCCGCCGAGAATGACAAAGGCCATCGGGTACTCGATTTCCTGACCCGGTTTGTTGCCCGTCACAATCAGCGGGACGAGCGCGAGGCCGGTTGTCAGGGCGGTCATCAGGATCGGGGCGAGCCGTTCGGCGGCGCCTCGGATGATCAGGTCCGGGCCGAAGGGAACTCCCTCTTCGTTCTGCAGGTGTCGGTAATGATCGACCAGCATGATGCCGTTTCTCGCGGCGACACCGAGCACCGTCACGAAGCCGATCAGCGAACCCAGCGAGATCACTCCGCCGCAGGCAAACGCTCCGGCGATGCCGCCGACGAGTGCGAAGGGCAGCGTCAGAAAGATCAACAGCACCAGCCGCATCGAACCGAAGTCGGATTGCAGCAGCAGCAGGATTCCCAGCAGCGAAAACGCGGTCAGACCAAGCAGTCGCTGCCGGGACGCTTTGGCTTCTGCGTACTCGCCGAGAAACTCGGGGTGATAGCCCTGTTCGAAGTTCACGTCGGCGAGGACTCGTTGCTCGATCTCCTGCGCGACGCTGCCGAGGTCTCGCCCGGATACGTTGCAGATGACGTCCAGTTTTCGCGACGTGCCGATGCGCTGGATCGCGTTTGCGGCCGGCTGAATCGAAATGCTGGCGACGGCTTCGAGCGGGACCTGTCCACCGGACGGAGTGTCGATCATCAGACCGCGTAAAACGTCCACATCGCGGCGGACGGATTCCGAACCCCAAACCATCACGCGGAAGATTTTCTGCTCTTCAAAGATCTCGCCGACCTGAGTGCCTCGGATCAGCGTCGTCGTCGCGCGTCTCACGTCGCCAGGCGAGAGACCAAACTGCGCGGCGGCTTCCGGTTTGAAGTCGATCACGATCTGAGGGATCAGCACCTGCGGTTCGACCTTCAGATTCGTGACGCCTTCGACGTTTCCCATGACGTCCGCGACGTCCTGCGCGGTCGCTCGCAGATCTTCCAGATTCGGGCCGTAAATGCGGACGACGATCGCGCCGCTCGCTCCGGTCAAAACTTCTTTGATCCGCTCAGTGAGGTACGTCAGCAGGTCGCGATACAGACCGGGATAACCGTCAACCGCTTCCTGAACTTTGGCGACGGTCTCGTCGTAATCGACGTCCTCATCAATGCTGATCCACAGCTCGGTGAAGTTTGGTCCGTAAACCTCGTCGGCGACTTCCGCGCGGCCGATGTGCGATCCAAAGTTGTTGACGCCTTCGATAGCTCGCAGCTCTTTGCTCGCGGCGATCGTGATGCGGTTCATGGCTTCGACTCCGATGCCGGGTTTCTCGACCCAGTGCATCAGGAAGTCGGTCTCTTTGAACTTCGGCATCAGCTCTTCGCCAAGCTGCGGGACAGCAACTCCCGCAGCGACAAACACCAGCAGCATGAAGGCGATGATCGATTTCGGGCGTCGGATCAGCGACGGCAGGATCGCCGCATAAAGGCGTTTGAGCACCGTCGTCAGTGGCGAATCGCGATGCTCGCGGTCGGCAGTGCGAGGCAGCAGGATCAGTGACAGAGCCGGAGTGATCGTCAGCGCGACAACCAGCGACGCCAGAATCGCGAGGATGTACGACGCGGCCAGTGGTCGGAAGAACGATCCGGCGAGCCCCTCCAGAAAGAACACCGGCACGAGCGTCAGGACGACGATCAACGTCGCATAAACAACGGCACTTCGCACTTCGAGCGACGCATCCAGGACGACTCGAAACGCCGACTTCGGATTGCCGGCTTCGTGATTCAGCCGCAGCCTTCGCAGAATATTTTCGACGTCGATGATCGCGTCATCGACGACCTCGCCCAGAGCGATGATCAGCCCGGCAAGCACCATCGTGTTGACGGTGCCACCCCGGTAGTAGAGCACCAGCACCGCAGCCACGAGCGACAGCGGGATCGCCAGTGAGCTGATCACGGCAGCTCGCCAGTCGAACAGAAACAGAGCGAGCACGACGATCACCAGCACGCAGCCAATGATCAGCGAGTGCGACAGGTTGTTGAGCGCTCGTTCGATAAACGTCGCCGGTCGGAAGATTTTTGTATCGACATCAACGTCCGGCAGAGCGGGCGCGAGCTGCGCCATCGCTTCCTCAACACCGTGCGTGACGTCGAGCGTGTTGGCCCATGGCTGCTTCTCGACAATCAACAGAATGCCGGGCACGTCGTTGATGATCGCGTCACCAATCGGCGGCGGCGATCCGATCTTCACCTCAGCGACTTCGCCCAGCAGCAGCGGAGCTCCGTTGCGGTGAGCGACGACCGTGTTCATCAGGTCTTCCGGATTCTTCACCGCCGACGTGTGCCGAATCGCCAGTCGCTGATTCGGAGTGTCGATGAAGCCGCCGGAAATCGGCTCGACAGAATTCCCGACAGCCAGCATCACCGTGTTCAGAGTGACGCCGTGAGCCCGCAGCCGATCGGGATCAACGAGAACCTGAAACTGCTTGTCGTAGTCGCCCCAGATGGCGACGTTGGCGACTCCGGGAATCGCCATCAGCCGAGGCCGGATCGTCCACTTCGAGAGAACGGTCAACTCCATCTGCGACAGTTTTTGAGACGACAGACCGATCTTCATGGCTCGGCTGAGCGACGACAGCGGCGGAAGAATCACCGGCGGATTGACGACCTTCGGCAGCCGGGCCGCCGTCTGGGACAGCCGCTCGTTAACAAGATTTCTCGCCGTGATCAGGTCCGACCCGCGTTTGAAGTAAAGCTGCACCGACGACAGCCCGAGCACCGACTTCGACCTCACATGATCGAGAAACGGAATCCCGTTCAGCGAGTTTTCGATCGGCACCGTGACCAGCGCCTCGACCTCTTCCGTCGAGAGTCCCGGCGCTTCGGTCTGAATCTCAACGCGCGGCGGCGCGAACTCAGGAAACACATCCAGCGGCACATCATCTGCGGTGCGCACGCCAACCACGATCAGCGCAATGGCGGCAGCCACAACGATAGTGCGAAATCGAAGAGCCGTCGAGATGAGCCAGTTCATTTGCCAGCTCCGAATTCGGTTCCGAATAGCTCGGCGGCTCCGTCAACAACGACGGGCATGCCGACTTCGGGGCCTTGACTGAGAACGGACAGATCTTTCGTTGTGAAGTGAACTTCGACGCGGTGTCGTTCGAAAGTGTTCTCTGCGGAGTTCACGTAGACCCACGCGACACCGTGAATGTCGCGTAGGATGGCGGCTCGCGGGACAACCAGTGCCTCGGTCTCGCCTTTCACTGGCAGTATGACTTCAACCCTCTCACCGGGTCGGAAGCGACCGTCGGCATCGGGCAGCTCGTAGAAGAGATCGACGGTCGCAGCGAGCGGATCGGCGCTCGGCGGAGCACTCACTGGCTTTACGGAGATCTCGGTTGCCGAGTGCCCAAGCGCCTGCACCAGAGCGTTGCTGGTTGTCACGAAGTCATTTCTCTGTCCTGGATAGACGGGCACGCGCACCCACAGAGTTTTCAGATCGACTACTTCAAACAACGGAGCCGCGAGACTCACAGTCTGGCCAACCGACGACGAAACCGTTCGCAGCATTCCATCCCGCGGAGCGTGTACTGGAATGTTTTCGATCGTGCCCTCTTTTACTTCGAGCGTCAGTTTGTCAAGCAGCGTCTTCCGGGCCTGTGCCGCTGCGAGTCCTTTGGCAGCGATGTCCAGACGGGCCAGAGCATCGTCAACGTCACGCGCGCTGCCGGCTTTGTCGGCGAGAAGTCGCTTCGCACGATCCAGCGCGATCGTCGCCGCTTCTACCTGAGCGGCCGCCTGCATCACGTCTCCATCCGCCGTAATCTGAGACGTGATCAGAGACGCTGTCGCATTGGCCATCACGACTCGTTCGGCGGCGGTCGGCACTTCACGCTCAGGCGAGAGCAGTGGACGTAATTGGAACACGGTTTGACCGGCAGTGACGGACTGTCCCGGCAGCGGCGTCGCCTCGCCGTCTGAGAGAAGCATCCCGACCACGGGAGCCGTCACGAACACGCTGGCACCGTCCGGCAAAGCGATCACGCCTCCGAGCGTGCGTGTGCGTGGAATTGCTTTCAGTTCGACAGGCACCGTGTTGATCTGCAGCCGCTCTTCGGCCTTCGCCGTCAGCACGACTCGGAAGATGTCGCCTTCGTCGGGATGCTCAATCTTTGCCGGTGCCGTCTTCTGAGCCGGTGCCGCTTTCTGCGGTCCGCACCCCGGAAGGCAGCAGGCGAGGATCGAGCCGGATATCAACAGTGACCTGCACATGTTCGGCTTTCTGATGAGTGGACTTCCAGCGGGCCTTTCGACCGTTCTGTTTCTGTTTGCGACGTGAGTTTTCGTCACGCTGCGGAGACGTGTCATCGTCGTCGCGAATGACCGCACATTGAGTACCGGTCTCGTCGATTGTCAGACGCAACGGAACACGCAGCAGCCTGGAGTCATCGTCAGAGATCACAGACTCCTGATGTCCGACGGGGAAAATACGTGACATCGAACTGGTCTGGTCGTCCGACAAACCCGGTACGGCCGGAAGTTCAATGGCAGTGCTGCCGGTGGATTCGGTGGTGATCCGCCGCCCGACGCTGCGATCAAGTTCTGCTGCCGCCTGCCGCACGTCGGCAACAAGTTGCAGTTCGCGGGTGCGGGAATCGAGATACTGCCCGGTCGTCTGCAGGACGAGGAAATAGGGGGCTCCGCCGTTTTCGTAATTTCTGCGAGCGAGTGTCTCGGCTTCGCGCAGGATCGGTAGAATTTCGTTTCGCAGTGCCAGCAGATTTTCCTGAGCCTGCAGTAGTTGCGTCCGGGCGGTACGAACTTCCAGCGTCACCTGATCCCGCACCGTCACGTATTGCCGGTTGGCCTGCTGAACCTGAGCCTCCGCGATCGCGATCCCGCCGCGGTTTCCATTGAAGATCGGCAACGTGAACCGCAAACCCGGACTGGACAGGAACCCGTGACTGTCGACCGGCTTGCCGTTGTAGACTGCGTCGAGATTCATGAACTGGTACTTCGCCAGCTCCAGCCGTTCGCTGGCAGATTCGACAGCGATTTCAGCCGCCCGCAGATCAGGCCGCGAACCGAGGGCTGTGTTGACGAGTTCGTCGTCGCTCGAACCTCCCACCGAAACCGCGATGGCATCGACCGAATCGGTTTGAGCGACCAGCTCGTCGTTGTACATGCCGATTCCCATCAAAGTCCGTAATTGTTCGCGAGCAATCTTCACATCGTGAACCGCCCGTCTGGCTGTGGCTTCGGCCTGTAAGGCATCGATCTGCGACGTCGTGGCTTCGAGTTCGCTGATGTCTCCGGCAGAAAGTCTCTTCTGAGCCAGCTCGGCGATGTCCCGCCGCAGCCCGGCCGCTTCGCGACTGACGGCCTCAGTGGCGGTCGCCCGGACAAGTTCAGCATGAGCCCGCCGGACATCGCGAATCACGTTCAGCCCGTTCTGCACCATCGTCTCGCTGACGCTGTTCAGATCGAGTTCCGCCGCCCGAACCCGGATCGGCTGCAGCCACAAGGCATCGACTGCCTGATAACCGAACGTCTCGATGACTTTCGGACCGACTGGAAAATACAGCATGAACTGCGGATCGTTGATCAGCCCGGCGTTCAGCAGTTGAGCATTGGTCACTCCCAACTGAGCCAGCATTCCCTGATACGCAGCGTTGTTCCACAGAGCTGTCGAGATCGCTTCGTCCGCTGTCACTCCGTCTTCCAGCGAGACATCTGGCGGCACCTGAATCGTCCCCGGCTCCATCTCAGTATTGAGGCCCGCCCCGAACCGACTGGCCACATCGGCGGACACCGAGGACCGACAGTTCTGAAGCTCAGCGGTGTGGCACCCCGCCAGCAGCAACACCGCTACGACGACGGGATTCGCCAGAACGTATCGTCGTTGTGCCAGATTGAACTGTCTCACCTGGGTGTCTCCGTCGTGCCGCATTGAAGCCTGACTTCGCAGAGTGGCAGTACTTCAGAAACTCCACCGTCCAGGTGAGCATCGGAATTCCGAGGCGTTAGGATCAGCGCTTTCGTCTTGGCCGGAAAATGCTGCCGGACCGAATCTCTTTACCAGGATTGCCTGAAGCCTCAGCAATGTATGATTCATATTTAGCCAGGATCGATGGCGACTGGACAGCCAAATCGGATGGATTGACGTCTGAGCCTGTCCAAACTGGCGAGAAACCGCGTACATTCCTGTCGGCTCGACGCCTCAACTGGTCTTGCGCGATGGCTGGTCGACGACGACACATCCCACGATGTTGAATTACTCCCGTACGGCAACTTTCCAGGTGTAAGCAGCAAGGAACAGAGTGCCCTCAAGGACTGAGTACTTGAACGTACCGGTCGATGAATTATGACCGTTTTCTGGCAGTGTCCGGTTTGGTAATACCCGGTTGAACTGACGTCAAAAACTGGTGACGAACAGACTGTCCGTCATCTGTCGCAGATTTGCAGAAGGAATCAACATGCAGACGTTTTCCACGGCGCTCAGCGTCGAACAAACTTCAGACCGCACGAATTGTCGGCGACTCTCGCGTCGCTGGTTGAAGTTGAATCAGATAACGGGACTTGCCTTGGCGACAGTGGCTGTTGCCATTCTGCAACTGTCTATTACGAAAGCGTACTCTGCCGAGTCGACCGCGCGTCCGAACATTGTCTTCATTCTGGCGGACGATCTCGGGATCGGCGACCTGGGGTGTTACAACTCAGAATCAAAGGTGGCGACACCGAACATGAATAGGATCGCCGCCGAAGGGATGCGGTTTAACGATGCTCACACCCCCTCGTCAGTGTGCTCGCCAACTCGTTACGGAGTCCTGACCGGTCGCTACGCATGGCGATCGCGATTGAAGAATGGCGTGCTGTGGGGCTACTCCAGAAGCCTGATTGAGCCAGAACGTGAAACCGTCGCGTCACTCTTGAAGAAGAAAGGCTATGCGACGGCCGCTGTCGGAAAGTGGCACCTTGGCTTGCAGCAGACCGATGAGACAATCAACGCTCCGATCCCCAGCGCCAGCGAAATTCTGCCGGAGGATCACCCGCACGCCGTCGACTATTCAAAGCCGTTGTCGCCTGGCCCAAACGCGGTCGGGTTTGACTACTTCTTCGGCATCCCCGCGTCGCTCGACATGAACCCGTACGTCTACGTTGAGAATGATCAGGTTGTGGAAGCCGCAACAAACGAGATCGCGAGATCCGCTCATCGGCGACAGGGCGGTGGTGGCGTCTGGCGAGCCGGCAAGATTGCTCCCTCGTTCAAACACATCGACGTGCTGCCTCGAATTACAGAGAAGGCAACCGAGTGGCTCGGCAAGCAGTCGGATAAGAAACCGTTCTTTCTTTACTTCCCGTTGTCGGCTCCGCACACGCCGTGGGTACCGACCGAGGAGTTCATGAAGGATTCCAAAGTCGGTTATTACGGCGGCTTTGTCGCCCAGGTCGACTGGGTAGTTGGACAGGTTTTGAAATCGCTCGACGAAGGTGGCCACACCGAAAACACAATGATCATCATCACCAGTGACAACGGCTCACACTGGCCGGAGAGCGACATCCGAAAGTGGAACCACGCAGCCAACATGCACTATCGAGGCCAGAAGGCAGACATCTGGGAAGCCGGACATAGGGTGCCGTTTCTTGTCCGCTGGCCTGGACACGTGGCGAAGCAGTCAACGTCAGACAAGACCATCTGTCTGACCGACTTCATGGCGACGGCAGCCGAAATAACCGGCGCGACATTGCCCGAGTCGTCCGCTGAAGACAGCTTCTCGCTGATCTCTGAACTGACCGCCGGGAAAAGCGGAGCGACGTCTCCCCGCCCGCCGGTCGTCCATCATTCGCTCAACGGAACTTTTGCGATCCGCAAAGATCACTGGAAGCTGGTGGTCGACAATCTGGGATCAGGCGGCTTCAGCTCACCCAAGGTCGTCAAAGCAAAGTCCGGCGAGCCAGCGGGACAACTCTATGACCTGTCTCTCGACCCTTCCGAAAAGCAGAATCTCTATCTCCAGAATGCTCAGATCGTAACGGATCTGCGCACTCGACTGGAGACGATCAAGTCGAACGGCAGGAGCAGGTGAGACTCCAGGATATCAAAAGTCGCCGACTTCGTTGCCATCCTGGATCGCAACCAGTTTTTCAAGAACGCTGTCAATCGCTCCATTGCTGACATCGTGATCGAGATTTTCACTGATAAACCGGACGGCGCCGTCGGCCAGTAAAAACTGAGCCCCACCGGTGTGCATGCTGCTGAAACCACGGTCGCATGTGCTGCACGTGTCGTTGATAATGCGGCCACCGGTGGCCATGACATAGTTCAACCCCTGGTTGTTATCGTTATCGTCGTCTCCGTTCGTGCCGAAAACCACGGCAGCCTGAAGTGCCTGTCCTTCAAGTTTCCAGGCTCGCTCGCCAATGGCTATCGTGTAGCTGGTCCCGTCAGTCAGATCGCGAATGCGAGTACATCGAGCAGTACAGTTGGTGCAGCCAGCCGTCGGGTTCACACGGCCAAACATTCCGTTCCAATTGTCGGCTTCCAGGTTGTCGCTATCGTTGGCGGCGACGTAGTTGGAGGTGGCCAGTGCCTGGCAGGTCGCGTCTGTGCAATCATCATTGCCGGCTGCTCCGCTTGGTACTTTCTGGTCGGTGTTCAGTTCAGGTGCCGTGTCAGAAGGGCACCGAAACGCCGCCAGCGGGTTCTGCATTAAGGCAAGCATCACAGGATCCGCGACGGCTGTATCCAGACCGATGTTCCCGACATTCAACTGGTCGAACAATGCCGCCTGATCAAGCTGCGGCAGAAGATGAGCCCCCCATCCCCAATGAGCGGATGTGCCTTCGTCATCAGGAGAAGCTCCCACCTGGATGCCGCCGGAATTTCCGTGCCCCGGAGGAAACGTCTGGTGAATGTCGTGGTAGTTTGCCAGCGCGATCCCAATCTGTTTGAGATTGCTTTTGCATTGTGCCCGCCGAGCTGCCTCACGCGCCTGTTGAACAGCTGGAAGAAGCAGTGCCACCAGGATGGCGATGATCGCGATGACGACCAGCAATTCGATTAAAGTGAAACCACGTCGTGATGGTTTGAAAACAGCGTTAGGAGTCATAGTTATTGTGATCACTGATTCAGGGGAAATTGTAGCGAGAGCGATCGTACCCGAAGCGATTCGTAACGTTGGTCACGGTTCGAATGAAGTCTCAAATTGTGAATTTATCATGTACGGGAACGATAGATGGTAAATGCTCAATACAGAGAACCACTGTTCGAAATTGATTGCGAACGATTCGGTCGCCCGTAAACGGTTTGCTTCAATTACAGGATATGGACACTCAACCACAGGCAGCGGAAGCGTGAGTATTCAAAATTTCGGAACGTGCGTAGTCGTGACGGCTTCGGATGCTTCGAAACCAGCGTATGAATCGTACCTGACGACGAACTGTCTGACGCAGCTGACTCGGGTTCACGGGATGACTGCAAAAAAAACGGGGCCTGAGATCGTACGATCTCAGGCCCCGTTATTCAGCTTGACTCATTCAGTCGAGAGCTTCGACAGATTATTCAGCAGCGTCCTTTTTGACCGCTTCGCCTTTTTTCTTCCTGTCGCCAGCTGGCTTCTTGGCACCTTCAGGCCGTTTGCCTTTTGCGCCTTCGCCACGTCCAGCGGCTGGAAGGCTCTTGATCTGCTCTTCCGTCAGAACCTTCTTCAGAGCGGCCAGGACTTTTCCAGCCAGCTCCTGACGCGACTTGTTGACTTCGGCCATCTTTGCTTTCTGGTCGTCTGTCAATTTTGTTGCGTCCTGGACTGATTTCAAAGCAGCCCTACGAGCTTCAGGACTTTTGTCCTTGGACTCGCGAGCTGCCTTCATAACAGCATTGCGAGCTTCGATCTGTTCCTTGGTCAGGACAGCTTCCGAAGCCTTGTTGATTTCAGCCGCTTTGGCAGCAAATTCTTTGTCGATTGCTGCAACCTTTTCCTTCTGCTCAGCAGACAGATCAAGTTCTCTGGTGAATCTTGCGGTAACACCTGGAGCTTTGCGCTCACCTTTCTTCTTTGCTGCGTCACCCTTTTTAGCAGCTGCAGCTTTACCCTTTTCACCCTTCCTGGCGTCTTCAGCAGAAGCACCAGTAGCCAGAACCAGAGTCAACGCCAGCATCAATACAACTTTCAGTGCCTTCATCGCGACATCTCCTTCGCCTGTTTCCAGGCAAGATACTTAAGAAAAGTGATAAGCCGAGAATTGTCTTCGGCCTGTAAGACTTCAACGGAGTTCGCAACCAGAACTTATCGATACAAGTGAGATTGCCTTCTGATACTGCGTTCTCGATCCAGCGGGATCGAGAGATCAAGTTGTCTTACTCACTGTGAATCTAACCGGCGTACATAACGTGAGTTTCGCAACAAACTTTGTCAGCAGAGAAAAACATCCCGGAAATCAGCAGTGTGACATCCGGGATGTTGAAACTCCGATTAGCTGAACAGCTCGGTGATTACTTTTCCATCGCGAACAACCATGATCGGACGTCCGGTGTTGGTGTCGTACTCGGTGTGATGATCAATTCCGAGCGTGTGGTACAGCGAGGCCGCGACATCGTCTGGTGAGAAACCAACTTCGTCTTTCGGCAGCGTGGCCAGGGCGTTGGATTCACCAATAACCTGTCCACCTTTCACGCCGCCACCGGCCATCAACATGAACATGCAGCGAGGATAGTGGTCTCGACCAACTCTTTCGGTGTTGATTTTTGGTGTACGACCAAATTCACCCGTCACGAAAACCGTCGTGGTGTCGAGCAAACCTTTCAGCTCAAGCGACTGGAACAATCCTGCCAGGCCACTGTCGAGAACCGGCAACTTGCGATCCTTGAGCGCGTTCCAGCCATCACGATGGGTATCCCAGCCACCAAGCTCAATGGTGACAAAGCGAGTCCCTGCCTCGACAAGACGAGTTGCCAGCAGGCAGCTTTGATCGAATCCGTCTTCGCCAAAGAGGCTGGCAGATTCTTTCGGCTCGCGGCTGATGTCGAACGCTTCGCGAGAGGCCTTCGACGTGATCATGTAGTAAGCCTGTTGCGAAAATCGATCCAGACCATCGAGAAGCTGATTATCCTTCTCGACGTTTCGGAAAGTGGTATCGAGGTCGCGCAGCAGGTTTTGTCGCTTTTCGACTTCTGAAATCGTCACGCCGCTGCCTAGCTTGATTCCGCGGACGCTGTATGGCTGTCCGAATTGCGGCGTTGACCCAGTATTCAAAGCAGCATACCGAACCCCCAGGAATCCGGGTTTCTGAGCACTCTTGGGAATCGCGACGAACGCGGGGATATCCTGAGGAGCATTCAGTTCTTTGCTGATCACTGCTCCGTAACCAGGATACTCCAGTGAAGGCAACGGTCGGTTTCCCGAGTTGACGTACTCAGTACCCAACCGATGTGCCCCCAGCGTGTGACTCACGCCGCGGAGAATCGTGAACAGGTTCTGGCACTTTGCCAGCTTCGGCAGATGCTCAGAGATTTGAATACCCGGCACGTTGGTGTCGATCGGGTTGAACTCACCACGATGCGTGTCCGGAGCATCCGGCTTTAAATCGAACGTGTCCATGTGAGATGGGCCACCGTTCAAATTGACGAAGATCGCGGCCTTCGCTTTCCCTTCCTTGACCTGGCCAGCTTCGACCATTCGCAGATAACTGGACATCGTCAGGCCGGTGGCGCCGATGGCTCCAACCTTGAGAAAATCACGTCGCGTCGCACCTTCGCAGTTTGAATGAAGCGTCATGGGAAAGTCCTTTCGGGAGTGCCCGGTGGGCGGGTATGTCTTTGGTTTGAAATTTCAAACGCCACTCACTGACCAGGAATGTCGAGTCAGCGAGTCGTGGGTAGCCGCTGAATATCAGTGATTGACGATGAACTCTTTTGTGTTGAGCAAAGCCCATAACAGATCCCGAACGCCGTTGAGGTGATCGTCGGACGATTCAACATAGGCAAGTGCTTTGTCCAGTTCGTCTTTCTCGGGTTCTCGACTGAGTGTTCGCAGGTAAGTTTCTTTGACTGCTTCCTGCAATTTTTCAGGATCGGCCTTTTGAACGATTCCTGAAGAATCGCTCGTATCTTTCGGGCTGATCTTCTCAAGCTGACTCTGAACTCCATCCAGCCGACGCTGAGCCTGAGCAATCGTCTTTTCATTCTTAGACTTCCTGGCCACTTTGAGAGCATCTTTGGCTCGCTTCATTTGAGCCTGCAACGACGCGATCTGTCTGGCTGTCGAATTTCCACGGCCCTGCGCAACTTTCGTCTGACGCAGGCCGAGATCGGAAGCGACCTGGTTGAGCCAGCCGCCACGTCCACGGTCCATCAGGTTGTAGATTTCCGAATCGTTCTGCAGGAAAACGGTCTGCAGAAGGCTTGGCTCCTGAGAGCGGTCACAGTCACAATTCGATTCCCGAATGGATCGACCGAAGACGGACAGTGCGTAGTTTTGCGCGTTTTCGTTGTAGCGTGCGCCAGCCGAAACTTCCGCAATGTTCCGGTCCAGAACGTCCTGATGAAGTTTCGAGAACTCGTCATCCGAAGAGGTCGCGGCAATCAACGCGTCCATGACAACTTCTGCTGGAACCCGACGAGGGATCGAGTGGCTGAAATTTCGCTCGTCGAGACGATTCGTTTCGTTCGGCGCCCAGGTTCGCTGGTAAGTCGCACTGTTGGCGATCTGCCGGTGAACCCATTTCAGATCGTAGCCGCTGGCGACAAAACCTTCGGCCAGATAATCGAGCAACGCGGCGTTGCTCGGCGGGTTGGCCATCGAAAGATCGTCCGGTGGCTCGACGATTCCGATATTGAAATAGCTTGACCAGATTCGATTGACGATTGACCTGGCAAATAGCTGCTTTTCGTCATTTCGCATCCAATCCATCAGCGGCTGTCGTGGGTCGTCGTACTGAGTAAGGTCGGTCTGTTCGGCATCTCCAAGCAGCTTCGCTTGTTGAACAGCGCGGTTTCGCGATTGGACAACCTTGCCTCTCCTGTCTTTCTTTGGAGCTTCCGGTTTCGCCGTCCAGACTTCATCGAATGGCGTCAATACTCCATCAGCGATCTGAGTTCGGAGTTCGCGACGCAGGTTGTTGCCTTTCAACTTAGGATCGACGCCAAGGTCTTTGAGAATCTTTTCTGCACCTTCACGATAATCCGGACTACCGCCGAACCGGGTATTGACGAAGAAGTTCTTGAACTCGTGAAAATCCTGCATCGTCCATTGGTCAAACGGATGTTTGTGGCACTGAGCACATTGAATACGGATACCAAGGAAGTTGTAGGCAAATCCGATGGCTCGATCTTCCGGCGTTCTGAAGTTAGCTCGAGCCCAGTAGTGGGGCATCGTCGAACGGTCTGAGTAAGTGCCTTCCGGATTCTTCCTGTAAAGCGAACTCATATTTTCGCAGTACTCAAGAAAAGACTCTCCATCCTCACGACTCTTCGCCAGAACGAATCCTTCGGCGATTTTGTCGTAAGGAGTGTTGTTTTCGAGACGAACCCGCAACCACTCATACCAGTCCTTCGACGCTTGAGTTCGAACAGGGGTGACGTTGTTTAACTGGTCGTCGCTGTTGCCGGTCCAGTCAGCAAAGCGTGTCGCCCACCAGGCCGCGTAGCTGGGTTGCGAAAGCAGCTCATCAACTTTCAGTGCCCGCTTGTTCTGCCTCTTGTCAGCAACGAATGCCTGGATTTCCGTCGGGCTGGGCAATGTACCAGTCATATCCAGCGAGACTCGTCGCAGAAATTCGGTGTCACTGGACACGGCTGAAGGCACGATCCCCAGCTTGGCAAGCTTCTCGACAACAAGTTCGTCGACTCTGGTATTCGTTTCGACAAGCGGGTAGTTCTCGCCAGACTTTGAGCTGACCGGACGAATGACTGGAACTGGCTGCACGCCGTTGTCGTAAAATACCACGACGTGAGTGTCGCCAGCTTGGTGACTGGCGACTTCTCCCGTATCGGAGATGTCCGCGATGACTTCGTCGTTCGTCTGGAAACGGCTCAGACAGGTGACGTCTTCACGACTTCCGTCGGACCAGATGGCAACAACTTTGAGCTGAATTTTCTCGCCGTCTTTCCTGAATCGAAGTTCGTCCGGCGTGACTTCGAGACGTTCGAACCGAGGTGTTGTTTCAACGTCGATCGACTTCGCACCACCGGCGATCCATCGCACAAAAAGATTGTACTCCCACGAGTTTTTGTCGAAGCGTTTGCCGCCTTTGTGCGGCTCTTCGAGCAGTGCTTTCTGAACGGCGTAGCTGTCGGCAGGAGCGTCGGTGTCGACTCGTTCGGACAGTCCTTCGTGATCCATCTTAAAGTCGTAACCAAACAACGACAGACGGAAGTCACCCTGGCCCTGGAACGAACCGTGGCACGCGCGGCTGTTACAGCCAAGCTTTCCAAGCAATGGCACCATGTGGCGTCGGAAGTTGGGAACTTCCTCAACATCACCAGAATTGAATCGCTCGACAGCTGGTGGCAGCAGCTTCGAAATGTCATCGGCGACGCCGTTTCCGGCAGAGGCTGCAAAGATCAGCAGCGATAGTCCGAAGTAGCTCTTCATAGCGCTCCTCAATTCGTTAAAGCTTAAAACTATCAGGCAGGGACAATTTCGCGTTTCAATTCGAAACCGTTGCTGGAGGCAGGGCGACAGGCCGATGGATATCAGTCTGACGAAGTGGCGGATAAATCGGCAGAACGAGAAGACTTTTCATTTGAAGGCTTTCGTTTAGCGGTTGCCGAAGTCGACTCCTTAGGCGTTTGCGGTCGAGCTACCTTTGTTCTGGCTTGCGCCGTGACGACTTTCTTCAACCGTTCAATCTCGGAACCAACCAGATCACTGGATGGGGACTGGAGGGTCTTCAATTGTTCGTCGTATTTCGCAAGCCGCTCAGCCGTTCTGAGTCTTTCGATCTGAATCAGTCGAATTCTCGCGGTCTGCCTGTCTTCCATCAGAGGTCGAAGTCGCGGCTCGAAGTCTTCGTCAGGCGACATTGACATTCGAGCAATCTCTAACCGAATTCGTGAATCGAGTTTCCATAGCTCCAACGAAACAGGATAACGCTCGTCTTCTCGCTCAAGCATCTTTTCGAGCCGCTCAACATCTCTCGTTAAGACTCGTAACCCGGCCTGGAAATTACGCGGGTCGGTTTCCCGCAGCCCTTCAAGAAGTTCCGCCAGTTCCGGATGATGACCGCGTGCGAACCGCACTGCTGCGTCCTCTTGATCTTTGCTGATCGGAGCCTCGCGCTTTTCAGTACCGCTGCCGTTTTGAGGAGCACCAGACCTGAAACGATTTTCCGGTTTCTGAGTTGACGTGGAAGATGCGGCTTTCCGATCGACCGCCTTCTTCGCCGACCGTGTTGTCCCGGTCCGAGGTGGCTCGGCGAATGTCGTCACAGAAAGAAAACCAGCAATGGCAGCGCCGGCGATCAGGAAATGAAGTGCTTTCTGAGAACGCTTCTTCACGTCAGTTCTCCATCACTTCAGAACTGGTCAAAGAAGCGTCCCGAGATTGAACAGCCGCCAATAACCAATCCGGCACATCCGTTCTGAAGTGCTCCGGCAGATCATCAACGGGAAGCAGATGCGCCTCTTCAGCCGGTAAGACAAGTTCGTCGTCGGGACTTGCCCAGATTTGAACCAGCTTACAGGACACATCGAGTGACTGCTCAGCTTCCAGCAGAGCAGGGGAGTCAACTACTTCCAAATGTAGCGACGAAATCGGCAGCGTTAATGTCCAGCCGACGACCAGCACGGTAATCGATGCCACCAGCAGGCTGATTCGACGAGCGACCACATCACGACGGACCGTTCCACTAAGCGAGGAAGGCGATGTGACACACGGAACTGCCGACTCATTGGCCAGAACAATCGCGTCGCTGAGCTGAACTACTCGAACCACTGCGTCACAGGCTGCCAGGTCAAATTCAGGCGAGTCGTAATCCAGGCGAGCCTCAAATTCGGCAACTTCCGTATCCGTCATTTCGTTTGAAACATAGCGGAACGCCAGCCAGCTCAACGGTTCACCATTCGATTCTGATTGTCTTGCCACTTCTGACATGATTCGTTTCCGACGATGCCAGGGATTAAACATCGGCATCACTATGAATTCACTCGCCAAAGCTTTGATCGAGCGTCTTTTCCAGTTTCATCATCGCTGCCCGCATCCGACTCAGTACGGTTCCCAGTGGAACTCCCAGCTCTTCGGCGATGACCGCGAACTTCTTTTCCTCGTAAATCCGCATCCGGACAATGACCTGCTGTTCGAGCGGCAGTAGATAAATGGCTCGCCTCACCTGCTCGACCGTTTCCTGCCGAACTGCCGCTGATTCGCTTTCTTCAGGAACCTCGGCTGAAACCCTGCGATTTCGAGCCGCCTTCTGCAACCCGCTGGTTCGGCGAGTCTGAACTCGTCGAACAAGCATCGCTTCGTTCCACGCGACCTTGAACAGCCAGCTTCGAATGTTCTCAGTCGCCGTGTGCCCTTTTTCGAGAGCCTTTCGAAACACCGACTGCAGCACTTCGTCGGCCAACTCTCGATCTCTTAAAACCCCAGCCAGAAAAGCTCGCATCTCACCCACATGTTGACGGTACAGGTCCGCAACAGCATCCGGGTCAATCCGATCCTCACCATCAGAATTTGGCACAACAGCAAAGACTCGTCAGGTTGAGTAATGAGCCAACTCAGCAAGCGGACTCGGAACAACGACGCGCAGCGTCAGAGAATTATTTGCTGATTCTACAGATTCTTGAAAAATTGCTTCGCCGGTCGCAGCTGTTGGAAAAAACAAAGAATACGACGGACTCGCTCCTCGGACGTCAGCAGAGCCTGACCTACGAACGAGTAGCCCAGAAACCACCCCGGTCGTGTTCGAACTGAACCTCGGCTCCGCCAGGCGTCGTGTCAAACTTTCCGTCAGCGAAGACAGTTCGGCCCATCACGATCGTCTGAACCGGCCAGCCGGTGAGCTTCGTTCCGTGCCAGGGACTCCAGCCGCATTTTGTTTTCTGATTCTCATTCCGAATCTCTGCTGTCTTTGCCAGATCGACGAGCACCAGGTCGGCGTCATAGCCTTCCTGAATTCGCCCCTTACCAACGATGTCCCAGACACGGGCCGGCGCGTCACACATCCATGAAACAACCTGCTCAAGACTGCAATTTCCACGATGAACCTGGTCGAGCATCAGCGGCAGTGAGTTCTCGACAGCCGGCAGCCCGGAAGGCGACTTTGGATACGGCTGATCCTTTTCCTCAAGAGTGTGCGGCGCGTGGTCCGTCGCTACAACCTGGATTCGTCCGTCGAGCAACGCCGCAAACAATCCTTCGTTGTCCGCCTTCGTCTTAATCGCCGGGTTCATCTGAACTTTCGAGCCCAGCCGCTCATAATCGTCGACGTTGAAAAACAGATGATGCGGGCACGCTTCGGCAGTCAACAGGCCACCATGATCGGCGAAAAGATCGATCTCGCCCGCCGTCGAAACATGGACGACGTGAAACCGGTGGTTGTGTCGTCGTGCCAGATCAACGGCACGAGCGGTCGCAATCATTGCGGCTTCGTGGTTCCGGATCCTCGAATGGTCGCTGTGTCCGGTGTAGCCTGCCGTTGCGATCCGAGCCTGATTGGCACGAACGGTTGCTTCGTCTTCGCAGTGAGCGGTGATCGGTAAAGTCGTCTCAGCGAAGATCGCTTCCAGAGCGTCCTGATCATCGACCAGCAGATTGCCCGTACTCGACCCGATGAAAATCTTAATTCCTGGCGTCCGGGTTGCCTGCTTCAGCTCGTCAAGATTCTCCGTCGAAGCCGCGATGTAAAAGCCGTAATTAACGATACTTCTGGAAGCCGCGATGTCCAGCTTCGCATTTAGAATTTCCTGAGTGGTCGTCGGCGGAATCGTGTTTGGCATTTCCAGAAATGTCGTCACGCCGCCGGCCGCGCAGGCGAGGCTGCCGGTGTGCAGATCCTCTTTGTGAGTCAGCCCTGGATCGCGGAAGTGAACATGGTCGTCGATGATCCCTGGCAGAAGGTGCAGCCCCTGGGCATCGATCGATTCGTCGTGCGCCGCTCCGGTCGGAGGGTCAATGCCAAGAATCTTTGAATCCTCAATCAGCACGTCGGCCTTACGAGTTCCGGTTGGTAGAACACAAGTCGCATTTCGAATCAACGTTCGCATGAAATCTCACTCAAGGTCGTCGGTTTTGTAACTCAGAAATTATCGGGGCACCGCCAGGCGAATCGCCAGTGTGCCATCAATCGGATCAGCAAGTTGGTCCGTCAGCGTTTCACTGGACAGACCCTACTCATCAACCTTTGGGATGTAGCGGTTTGCGAGTTCTGCATAGTCCTCGCGGATTGGACTGAAAATGTCCAGGACTGTAGCCGGGCCGTCGACCGCAACAGCTCGGTGGGGAACATTAGCCGGGATCAGGTACAGCGACCCTGGTTCGCAGATTCGAGTCTCATCGCCAATCGTCAGTTGCATCCTTCCTGAAATAAGCATGCCGCCTTGCTCGTGCGGATGGTTGTGAAGCGGAACCTCGGCCCCTTCGTCCATTTCCAGGTACGAAAGCATCAGCTTCTCAAGATGCGGTGTCCGCATCCTGCAGCCAGGAACTGGTTCGACAGCTTCGTAATCGTTGACATCGATAAACGGCATCTTCGTGCTTTCAACAGGCGGGCGTGGACGATTCCTCACAAGCCGCGAGAAACGGCGAGCGTATGATGACCTCAGCCAGGTCTGTGTGCCACTGGCTTTGCCAGCTGCGCAGGGTACGTCTCCACGCACCGTTGGAGTGCCATTTCAGCTGGAGCGTCGAGACATCCCCCCATCAGGCAGGCAATGCTCGGTGCCCTTTCAGCCTGGTGCTCTGGTCAGAACAGTTCTTCGATCTTTTTGCCACCCTTGTTGACCAGTTTCAGCGGCTGGTCTTCCGGTGTGACGTATTCGTGTTCGTGGTCCAGGCCGAGAACATGACAGAAGGTTGTGTAGAGTTCCGGGATGTCGACCGGACGTTCCGTGACATCAATGCCGTCTTTGTCCGTGGCTCCTAGAACTCGACCGGGCTGAATGCCACCACCGGTCATGGCGGTGATCCATCCTTTGGCGTAGTGGTCACGACCGCCATCTTTCTTCAGCTTGGGAGTTCGGCCAAACTCGCCCATCCACACAACCAGCGTATCGTCGAGCATACCTCGATCCTTGAGGTCCGTGACGAGCGTTGCAAATCCAGGATCTGCTTCTCCGCAAAGATTAGGCGTGTCGCGGAAGCCGGCTTTGTGGGTGTCCCATCCAGCGTCGAAAGAGTCTCCGTGGCTGAAGACTTCGACAAAGCTGACGCCTTCTTCGACCAGACGCCTGGCCAGCAGGCACCCTTGCCCGAATCGAGTGTGCCCATAAGCGTCGCGCAGAGCAGCAGGCTCGTCGGCCAGATCGAACGTCTTTAGCCTCGGACTGGTGAGGAACCTCGACGTTCGGTTGTAGATGTCTCGTTTTTCTTTGACAACGTCGTTCGCACCGATTCGAGCAAACTCCGCATCAAGAGCGTCAGTCAAACCAAGTCGGCGTTGCAGAACATCAGATTCCAGACGAAGCCGGACGTCTTCAGGAAGCTCGCCCGGCTGTTTGATTTTGAACGAGTCGTACTTCGCCCCAAGCACGCCTGAGTTAACATCGCGAGTCTTGATCCGCGGATCGCCGATTCGAACGAAGGCGGGCAGTTCGAACGACGCTTCGTATCGTTCATGGGCGACGACTGATCCCCAGGTTGGATACGCGATTGTCGGATTGATCGGGTAGCCAGTTCGAACCAGTTTGATGGCGCGAAAATGGTCGGCCTCACCGGTCTTCATGGATCGAACAAAGCTGATCTGGTCGGCGATGCTGGCAACCTTCGGCCAGAATTCAGCGAATGCAGTTCCCGGCAGCTTCGTCGAGATCGTTTTTGCAGGACCTTGATTCTCAGAATCTGGTTTTGGATTAAATGTCTCAAACTGGCTGGGACCACCATCCATCCACAGCAGAATCATCGACTTCTGCTTCTTACGAAGCTCGGTCGCCTGCGCGATCAGCATGTCTCTCCAGCTGAGCTGGCTGGCTCCCAGCACCGCCGCCGGAATACTGAGCTGTTTGATAAAGTCTCGCCGACGAACATTTCCGCGACGGTCAGCCCATGCTTGCAGAAAAGGAGTGATCATTTTTGAGTCCCGACATCTTATTGCAGGCAGAGGTTACTTTTGGGGTGTGATTCTGGGTCCGGTGAGCCTGCTAGTGGCGCGTCGTGAATTCGGCGCTGTTCAGCAGGCTCCACAGGACATCTTCGAAAGCACGCTCGCGATCGTTCAGACTTTCCACATGCTTCAGCACAATAGTGCGTTCACGAGCCGACGGTTCACGAGCAAGGACGCGGGCGTAGAGCACGTCGACGACAACTTTGTTATCGGCTTCATCCTTCACTAGCCGAGCCAGCATTGTGTCGCCGCTGGCGTCGACCTGTTTGAGAATCTGGTCGTTGTTGATCAGAAACATCGCCTGATCCATCGTTCGATTGATCAAAGCGTCCCGGAAGACGGGGTCGTAAGCAAACGCTTCGTTAACAAGGTCTCGCGTACTCCTGGGAGGGATCGGAAATCGGACAGCTTCAGATTTCTTTTCGATCTTCCCCTTCAGGTTGGGCAGCTCAACTGCCGTCGCCAGCGAGTCGAAGACTTCGTCACCTCGTAGTTTCTTCGGACGAGCACCGGTGAAAAAAGCGAGCTGTGTCTTACCCTTTGCTCCTTCTTTGTCGTCGGTGGTCGGCGGCTTCAGACTGGCTCGATCGGCCGCCTGGTACGCCCTTGAATTTGCGATGACCCGGAAGACTGATCGAGCGTCAAAACTGGACGCGACAAAGTGACCAGCCAGTGCGTCATGAGCTTCCGCGAGCAAAGGTTCCGCTCCTTCGCCCAGGTCGTCGACCGGGTCGAAAAAACCTCGTCCCATCAGCCGAGCCTGGATATGGTTGACAAAGGCTCGCGCGAAGAACGGGTTGTCGCCGTTGACCAGCCAATAGCCAAGTTTCTCTCGGCGAACCAGATCGCTGAGGCCCAGTTCCAGCGATTCTCCCTCGTACATTGTCGGTTTCATCTCTTCCTTCGAACCAGGCATCTTATGCTCGCCCTTTTCCTGGCTGGCGACGTTAATCAGGTCGCTGGTGTTCTGAGCGACGTCGACTTTCACGCGAGCGAAGAATGCGGCCATGCCGTGAAAGGTTTCCTGCGGCATGTCGACAAAGGGATGGTCGTGACACTCAGCACAGGCGATGCGGACTCCGAGGAAGACTCGCGACAGTTCACCAGCGATGCGGTTGCTTTCGCCCTGATGGAAACCGACGAACGTTCCTTCCGCTCCGTCACCGACTTTGCCAACCGCAGTCACCATCCGAAAGACGCTTTCGTCCCAGCCGGCTCCCTTGTTGAACTGGTCGGCAATCCAGCCTCGGAACGGTTCGTAGTTCAGAAAAGTCAGCTGCGGCTCTGGCTGCCGCATGGCAATGACGTCGCTCCAGTAGTTTCCCCAGTTCTTTCCAAAGTCGGGCGACGCCAGCAGACGCTCAACAGTCTCCTCGCGACGATTGGGAGACACGTCTTTGACAAAGGTCCGGTATTCGTCGAGCGTTGGCTGTCTCCCGACAAGGTCTAAAGAAACACGTCGAAAGAATCGAACATCATCAACCAGCTTCAGGTCACTTGATTCACCGACTCCGAGCAGGCGATCGAACTCAGCCGACGTCAATGAAGAGAACTTCGCCGTAGCAGGCTTTCGAACAAACGTCGGCGCGACCGGCGGAGGTGGAGTCTCTTTTTTGCCGACAGTCTTCTTCGTCGATGGTTTAACCGTGGCGACGCCCGGAGGGATTGTCATCTCGACCGTGCGCGCCGTCTTTAACTCGGCGTCAGAAAGAAGCCGGATACCATCGACGATGACGTAGCCCGTGGTCCCTTTGGTTTCGATCAGCACGGTGGTTTCGCTGTCGGCAGCAAGGACGAACGCTCCTACCGACGAAAATCCCGTCGCGAGTTCCGGCTTCTTTTTCTGGTTCAGAAACGCGGTACCAGTCTGATCGCCCGAGCTGACCGTGATTGGGACTTTGGCTTCTCGATTGCCGTTTGCCGAATAGGCGACAAGAAGGTGGTACTCGCCCGGTTTACTGATGCGAAACTTGAACTTGACGGATTTTTCACCTTTGCCGTTGGCCATGTCGTGAATGTACGACTCGCCGAGGTACGGCCCGACGCTGGTGCTCGACATCCATTCTCCAACAAGTTCTGCCTTCGCGTCATCAATGACGAGCCCCGTCAACTTGTCTGGAGCCAGTCCTTGAGCGACGACATGAGCTGGGCTCAGCACCATGAGCATCATACCGGCAACGAGGATCGCGTTTAGAACGGAAGCTTTGAGAGCGTTCACGGTGAATGATCCAGGTGGGGGAGAGAAGGGGAAGGATTGAAGTCGCGAATTCAGCACTTTGAGGATAAGACTGAGGCAAATATGGTGGGCACGACCGCCTTTCGAGGCAAGTCCAATGAGCAATTTCACGACTGTCGGGAACTTCGAACGACGAGTTTGCATTGCTTGTATTGTTTTATCGAAACCCGACTGCCGAGTATTTGACGAATCTGAATTTCAACAATCTGGAGCGGTCGCAGCTCGCTTGCGAGCCAGATGATCGTCGTCATGTTCGTTCGAGTCGTTACAGTCTGACGACTCAGTTCGTGCGTATAAGTTGTATTTGAATTTATGAAATTGAACTTAAGCCCGCAGGTCATTCATGAAGTCGTCGCTTGCTTTGACACTGGTCTGGTTGATGTCCGGAATTCCGGCCCTGGCCGACGAGTTATCATCAGAAACCCGGCATGAAGAGTTTGAAGTAACGGCACCTCCGTCCGGAATGAAACTGTCGCCTTTCTACGAGAAGTACGTTTCGGCAAAAGGGTATCCGATCGTGAGTTCCGGTAAGGTCAACGACTACGCTCTGAAAGAAGCGGCGTACCTCGTGAACATGATGCTGGCAAAGCGGTCCGACGTTCGACAGGCAATGATCGACGGCGGATCGCGGCTGGTTGTCATGGCTCATGACGAGTTCACGACGGACGTGCCCGAGCATTCACACATGAAGCCTAAAGATTTCTGGGATGCGCGAGCGAGAGGGCTGGGCGGTTCGAAGACGGATCCCGTCTGCTCGTGTGGCGAGGAAAATCTGCTGGGCCTTAAGGACGACCCGTATGAAACGGAGAATATTCTCATCCACGAGTTTGCCCACAATATCCACCTGCGAGGCATGGTTGTTGTTGATGCAACCTTTGATAATCGCCTCAAAGCTTCCTACGAGCGAGCCATGAAAGCCGGGTTGTGGAAAACGAAGTACGCCTCGGTCAATCACGCGGAATACTTCGCCGAGGGCGTGCAGTCATGGTTTAACAACAACCGTCCGCCGGATCACGATCACAACCACGTCGACACTCGTGAAGAGCTGAGAGAGTACGATCCCGGCCTCGCAGAACTCTGTGAAGAGGTTTTCGGGAATACCAGACTCGTCTACACAAAACCAGCTACACGATTGACGGGACACCTTGCGGGATACGATCCCGAATCGGCTCCGTCATTTACCTGGCCGAGCCGACTCGACAATTCTCGAAAAGAAATCAGAGAGAAAGCCCAGACTCGCAAATAATTCAGTCGTGCCGCAAAGCCTGGACCGGGTCGATGCGGGCGGCTCGGCGCGCGGGATAGAACGCGGCGACGGTTGTGACGATCGCGCAGAAGGCGGGCACGCTGAGTGCCAGCCAGGCAGGGAACACGAACATCGGCTCCGAAATCGTGTCGTGAAACTCACCTTCAAGAATCGACCGCACCCATGAGTCCATTCCGACCGAAATTCCCAGGCCGCATAAGACTCCAATGGTGCCGCCAGCCAGCCCAAGCAGCATGCCTTCGATCAGAAAGATGCTCATGATCTGTCTCTCGCTGGCCCCGACCGCTTTCATGATGCCGATTTCTCGCGTTCGCTCCAGCACGGCCATCACCATGGTGTTGGTAATACCAATCGCCGCGACAAGCAACGCGGCGGCAGCAAAGCCCGTCATACCCCACATGATGAGCGCCAGATTTCTCAGCACGTGCTCCAGAAACTCGACCATCGAATTCGTGTCGACACCTGTTGCTTCCAAAGAATCAACAACATTTCGGACTGTCTCATTCGCGTCGACTTTGACAATGGCACTATCAATCCAGAATTGCTCCCGCCCCGACAATTTCCCGTTGAGGTCGATCGCCGTCTGAACGGGCAGAATCAGTGCAGTGTGGTCCCTTCGCCAACCGAAGGGCAGGTCATCGCGTTCATCCTCCGTCGGAGACCGGAAGACTCCGACAACGGTGTACTCTTCTGAAATCTCGACGTGATCTTCTTTTTCAGGAGCCGCCGTGAACGCTCGCTTCAGCAACGCTTTTGAATCATCGGACACTTCAAGTTGATCAACCAGGTCAGGGAAGCGAAGAAGTAACGAACCCAGCAGTATTTTCTCGGTGACCGTAAATTCGGAGCCGCTGAAGTAGTCCAACGAGCTGGCGATCTGTTTGCTCTGGTTGTGGTTTTCAAGATGAATCTTCTCGCCGAGGATTCCGTCGACCTGACTGTCGTCGCGAAAACCCCAATCGTAAACGAAGTATTCGTGGACGAGCACCGCCTTCTCGTCATCTGAATGGAAACCTCGACCGGCGACGATCAGATGCTCGACTCCCTGCGGACCAGCAATCGCCGACATCACTCGACCGTGTTCCTCGTGCTCGTCCCAGTAGAACTGCCAGTAGCGTTCCAGGTCCGGCCAGACATATTCGACATGCTCGAACTTCGCGATTTCCGTCAGCAATTCAGGTGTAATCGGCTTTGTCGGTTTCCATTCGCGGTTCGGTGAATGGCTCGCGATTTCCTTCTTCAGACGTTCGCGTCGCTCATTAGAAACATTTCCCTCGACTACTGCCTGCTCAACAGCCTCTTCGCCGTCGCCGTACTTTGCGGAAATGTGAATCCGCTGGAGCTTCTCGGAGCCCATGAACTGATTTTCGATCGCGATGTGGACTCCGCGAAAAGCCGCCAGACTCGACACCAGCAAGCACGCACCGACAACGATGCCAAGCAGTGTTAACGCCGTCCGGGTTCTGCGCTGGAGCAGAGCAGTCACCGCAAGGCCAACCAGGTCGATCCTTCTCATGATCTGGCCTTGTCGTTACCTGTTCCGGATGAGGCAGCAACTGAGACATCATCCACAAACTGGCCGTCCTGGATCCTCAGAATGCGATCCGAGAATCGCTCAGCCAGATCATCGTCGTGTGTTACGAGGATGACCGTTGTAGAGTGCTCAGAAACGTAAGCCGAGAGAACGTCGATGACCTCTTCAGCCGTCGCGGAATCAAGGTTGCCGGTCGGTTCATCGGCCAGAAGCAACTTCGGCTGGTTGACCAGAGCGCGAGCAATCGCCACTCGCTGTTGTTCCCCGCCGGAGAGTTCTGTCGGTTTGTGATCCATGCGGCTACTCAGCCCGACTGCGGCCAACGCGCGCTTGGCAGCAGCACGCCGCTCTCCTGTTGACTTACCAGCAAAAATCAGCGGCAGCTCGACATTCTCACGAGCGGTTTTCATCGCCAGCAGATTGTAGCCCTGAAAGATGATGCCAACCGTGTTGAGTCGATACTTAGCCATTCCTCGCGAAGTCAGACCGTCGATTCGCGTCCCGAAGGCAGAAATACTTCCCGACGTTGCTCGGTCAAGTCCGCCCAGCAGGTTCAACAATGTCGATTTGCCAGAGCCGGATTTCCCGAGCAGTGCGATTCTTTCTCCAACGTTGATGCTGATGCTGATTCCCTTCAGAACCGGAACGCTGACACTGCCTTCACCGTATGTCTTCACGACATTTTCGAGTTCGAGTGCAGAATCGGTCATGATGACGTCTCGAAGCGAGTCGGTGGGGCGCGTCACTAAGGAGCGTTACTGGGTTCAAGTTTGAGCTTCACGAACGCCGTGTCCACGCCAACGCAGCCTTCTGGAAGGCTCGAAAGTATCAGCCGACAGAATTCAGGCCAGCGTGTAATAGTCCTGGCTCCGAACTCCACCTGAGAGTGATCGGCGAACGTCAAGACGATGCGTGGTCGTTTCCACGAACTCTCCTCGATTGTTATTCGAATCGCTTCCGACCATGGGCGTCCCTCAGAAAAGCGTTTAATCCTGATTAGCCCGTGCCTCTGAAATCCGTCGGAAGTAAGCACCGTCCAGTAGGGAAAAACGCAGAGGATCATTCCCCACATAAGCGTCAGGACGTAAACACTGAATGGATCGACATGAATAATTCCAGAAGTAAACCACGCGAAAAATCCAGCCATTAACCAGAAGCCTGGTCCTGCGTTAAACGTTTGACGTTCGCTGCTCATTCGTGTTAAGCCGGTGAATGCAAGGTGCATCAAGACGCTTCGAAGCTACTGAGTTACGGCTCTAATTCTGACTGCTGGCCTTCTTCTTACCGCGAGCTTTCTTTGCCTTTGTTGTGGGACTCTTACCGGATTTAGTTCGGTTTCGCCCCTGGTGCTCGAGCGCTTCCATTTCTGTTTGCGCGCCTTGGTCACCTTGAGCAGCCATCCACATTGCGAGCTGGTTTTTCAGCTCCGCTTTTACGGCAGCGAGGTTTGGATCGTCGGCGAGGTTCTTCCATTCGAGCGTATCAGTTGTCACGTCATAGAGTTCTTCGGCAGGACGATGTTCATAGCGGCGGACGACTTCGGCAGCGGTGGCGTCGCCGGCTTCCGCCCTGACTTTCCAGGAAGTGAAGGACGGCAACTTGACGCACGCATTCTGAAACTTCACATCCGGAGTCAGATTGACAATGTACTTGTACCTGGCGGAGCGGACCGATCGAATTCCGAAGTGGTCCGAGCCGTTGTTGATTCCGCGGGTTGTCATGAGGCCGAACACAAAATCCTTATGCGTTGATTTTCTGCCAGTCAGGACCGGAAGAAAGCTGCGTCCATCGAGCACGTCCGGTCGCTTCATACCGGCTGCGTCGAGGAACGTCGGGAGCACATCGACGTACTCGACCATTGCGTCGCTCGTGGCTCCCGCAGCGATTTTTCCTGGCCAGCGAGCGATCATCGCGCTTTGCAGACCAGAGTCGTAGCAGGTCCATTTGGCAAACGGAAAGCTCGATCCCTGCTCACTGACCACCATCACGAGTGTGTTATCCGCGTGCCCGTGCTTATCGAGCAGCCGCAGACACTCACCCACCTGCCAGTCGTAGTAGGTGATTTCCGCCAGGTACTTGACGTATTCGGCACGGGTCTCGGGCGTGTCGACGAAATTGGCCGGCAGTTTGATTTTTTCAGCGTCGTACTTTGACGGATCGCCCATCGTGTACGGAGTGTGCGGCTCGTTCGAACAGGCAAACAGGCAGAACGGAGTGCCGGCATCCTTGCTCTCTTCAAACAGTTTCTCGACGGCATCCATGTCCGGGTTATTTTTCACCGCAGACATCTCGAAGGGAAAAACGTCTCGCGGCGCAATGTGACTCTTTCCGCTCAACGCCACCCGATAGCCTCGCGGTTTCAGGTAGTGGACGACGCTCTTTGTACCGTCCTTCGCAAACGTGTGATTCGGATAGGCGCCACTCTTTACTGGGTAAAGCCCTGTGTAAATGTTGTGCCGAGTCGGCGAGCACATCGGAGCTGCCTGAAAGCATTGAGTGAACCTCATGCCTTCTTTTGCGAGCTGATCAATGTTAGGAGTCATCGCCTGGCCGCCGTAACAGCCGATGTCTCGATGCGTGCAGTCGTCGGCAATAATGAAGAGGAAATTCGGATGTTTGCGATCTTCATCCGCCGACCTCGCAGGAACGGCATTCATTCCGCAAAAAATGAAAACGAGCACCGCAGTACGGAAACGGATGAGTGAGTCTGTCATCTGCAAGAGTTCCTGTTGGTGGTTCTCAGAATGCGTCGTACGAGAAACCGTGGTCTGAAAATCAAAGCCTGGCTGCTGCTGAGGCAACTCGTCAACCGGTTGAGCATCCAAGATGATGGCAGCCGCGAACCGCCGATCTGTTGTGCGAAATGTCGGAGTCGGCTAAATGGTGCAACTGTGGGGCGGACGTGTTTGATCCGCCCAAAGGGAGTGGATGTGACTGCCGGTTCCAAAATAACCACGGTCCCACACGACAACCAATGGACACTTCGAGCTGTCACGACGACAGCTCGCATCTCTGGAGAAGACAAATGGCGGATGTTCGCAGCGGAGCGGTAACACTCAAAGGAAACGGCGTCGATCTGGCTGGACCGGAACTCAAAGTCGGCGACGTGGCTCCCGACTTCAAACTACAGAACAACGCGCTCGGCGACGTGACGCTCGCTGATAGCGCCGGCAAAAAACGCATCATTATTACGGTGCCGTCACTGGATACCCCAACCTGTCATCAGGAAACCAAACGTTTCAATGACGAGGCCGGCAGCCTGGACGGTGTCGAAGTCCTGGTCGTCAGCATGGACCTCCCGTTCGCTCAGAAACGCTGGTGCGGAACGGAGTCGGCTGAAAACATTCAGGCCCTCAGCGGCCATCGCTGCACCGGCTTCGGCGAAGCTTACGGAGTCCTGATTCAGGGCGGCCCGCTGCATCGCTGCCTGGCCCGAGCAGTCTTCGTGGCCGACGGCGACGGAAAACTGACTCACGTTGAGTACGTCAGCGAAATCGCTGATCACCCGAACTACGAAGCCGCCCTGGCTGCCGTTAAGTAGGCAGAGCTGACAGTCAAGTTGAGCAAAATCGAGCAACAGAACAGCCTGCCGAATCCGGCGGGCTGTTTCTGTTTGCACACTCGAAACACGCCGTCTGCACAAGCGTATAATTTGACAATCTGGCAACGGCGGCTCGAAATGCAACGAAGTCTGCTGGGCGACGCGAGGTTATACCGTGACGTTGCGCGAGTCAGTTCCTGCATGGCAGCGAGTCTTTCTTCGACTTGCCGGCGGGCCTATACTCGGCCAGAACTGTCAGACACGGACCGATACAGCGGGTCCGTCAGCTCGATGATTTGAGGATTGTAAGAATGCGACAACTCTGTGCATGCGTGGCTCTTGGCATTGCGGTGCTGGTGATGTCTGTTTCGGTTTCTGAGGCGGCTCCAACTCCCGAGCAGCGAAAGGAACTTTCGGCGATTCAAAAGGAAGTCGCCTCCGTATCGTCCATGATCCGGCGCAAGGAATACGAAGAAGCCGAGAAAAAACTCGAAGAGCTTAACAGCCAGGCCAGGAAGCTGATTGAAGATGCTCAGTTTCCGCCGACCGACCGGTCAGTCACCACTCTGATGAAGCTGCTGACGAACAATCGGCAACGAGTGGCCAAGGCTCTCGACAAACCCGATCCGACGCTGATCAGCTTTTCCGGCGAGATCGCTCCGATCCTTGCCGGCAAATGTGGCAACTGCCACGGGAGCGACAACCCTCGCGGCCGCCTGGACCTCACCTCGTTCGCAACGATGAAACGCGGCGGGCAGAGCGGAGCCTTGCTGGTCCCCAACCAGGCTCAGCGAAGTCTGTTGATGCTGCGAGTTGCTACTCAGGATGCGCAAGCTCGAATGCCCAGAAACGGGACCCCGCTTGACCGGGCGGAACTTGAAAAAATCTTTACCTGGATCAATCAGGGTGCTCCCTTCGACGGGAGCGACGAAGCGATTCCACTGTCCGAGCTCAAACCAGATGGCAGCAAAGAACCCGACGCCCCGCCCGTCATGATCACGAAGGCAACCGGTACGGAAAAAGTTTCCTTTGTGCGGGATATCGCGCCGACGATTGTGAATCTCTGCACGGGATGCCATCGAGGAAATGATCCCAACAGCGGATTGAATGTCGAAACATTTGAAAACCTGATGCGCGGCGGCGACAGCGGTCGAGTGATCGTTGCGGGAAATCTCGACGGTAGTCGATTGTGGCAACTGGTCGGGGCAGGGGAGCAGCCTCGCATGCCGCAGGGACAGGCTCGAATCACCCGCAAGTTTCACGCTGACCTGAAAACGTGGATTGAAGAAGGAGCGAAGTTTGACGGTGGTGACGCCAAAACTCCGCTTCGTCAACTCGTTCCAACGGAAGACGAACTGGCTATGGAACGTCTGGCGGCGTTGTCTCCGGATGAGTTCCGCCAGATGCGTGAGCAGCGGACCGAGGAACAGTGGAAGCGAGTGTCGGCTCGTACAACCGCGCGTTTTGTGGCCAGCGACGAGTTCTATGTCTACGGCGATGCTTCAGAAGACCGACTCAAACAGGTCAGCGACTGGGCAGGGCAGTACGTTGGTGAGTTGCGGTCGATGTTTGGAGTCCAGAACCGCCCGGTCTGGAAAGGTCGACTGACGATCTTCGTCATGAAGGACCGATTCGGTTACACCGAGTTGAACCAGGTTCTGCACAGCCGGAGCACAGCTCGCGACGTTCACGGCCACGCCCACGTTACCACCGGTTTCGAAGACGCGTACATCGCTGTCGAGGACGTCGGCGACGATCCTGGTGAAACGCATGGCGGACTTCACCTCAGCATCATTGACCACATCACCGGTGCCTATCTACAGAAACCGGGCACCAGCCTCCCGCAATGGGTCATTCGGGGAACGGGGCTGGCCCTGGCCAGCCGAGCAGTTGGATCGAATGCCTACATTGACGGCATGGGCTCGCAGATTCTGGAAGCGCTTAAAGGAATTACTCGCCCGGAAGACGTCTTCACCGACGGTCAGTTTGGGCCAGGCGATATTGGTCCTGTTGGCTATTCACTGGTTTCGTTCATGATCAAGGCTGGCGGGCCGCGAAAATTCGGCCAGTTCATTGATCGGCTTCAGTCTGGTGCGAACGTGAGAGCAGCGGTGACCGCTGTTTACGCCACGGATCTTAAAAGTCTGGGAACCGCCTATGGAGCCAGCCTCAAGTAGCAGGGCAGGGGAGTCTGCTCGGAATCGAGTCGGCGAATTTGATATTCAGAAAACGGCGAAGTTCAAATGACCTTCGTCGTTTTCTTTTGATACGACGGGCACCGAGTGGCGAGCGCTGTGACACGCTCCGAACGGTTCCTATACTCTGCCAGCCGCCTCGCAGTTCGGCACCTAAACGAGTGCCAGTCGGACAGGTCAGGCAATCGAATTCTCGCGAAGGCTCAGAACGTACGACGCACGGAAAGTTCAGAACGCATGTCGGATGTGATTGTTGTTGGCGGAGGGGTAATTGGACTCTCGACCGCCTGGGAACTCGCCAGCCACGGTGCGACTGTCAAAGTCATTGATCAGTCGACAATTGGCCGGGAAGCTTCGTGGGCAGGAGCCGGGATGTTGCCGCCCGGCAATCTCTCAGGCGAAACAAGCGGGGAAGGGCGACTGAGAGCGCTCAGTTGCGAACTCTGGCCCGATTGGACTCAGTCGCTCCGCGACGCGACAGGAGTCGACAACGGATACCAGAACTGCGGGGCCATCGAAGTCTCTTTTGACCGTAGCCTGAAACCTGAAGCCGACGCCTGGGTGGCAACTGGCAACCGCGTTGAGTTTTTGACGGACGACCGACGACGCCACTTCGAGCCAGCGATCTCGTCAGACATTAAAGATGCCTACCGCCTGGATGACTTCTGTCAGGTCCGAAATTCTCGGCATCTCAAGGCGCTGACGGCAGTGTGCGTTGATGCTGGCGTCGAGATTCTGGAAGGTGCTCCCGTCTGCGGGTGGAGAATGTCGGGAAGATTGGTCACGCATGTCCGCACGGCAAGAGATGAGCACGTAGCCGGACAGTTCGTGATTTGCAGCGGAGCGTGGTCTCGTCAGTTGGCGAAAGAGGCTGGTGCGGAAATCAACGTCGAACCAATGCGAGGACAGATCGTTCTGCTGAAGTGCCCGTCCCGCCCGTTTCGGCATGTCATTCAGGACGGTTCACGTTATCTCGTTCCGCGAGCGGACGGACGAATTCTGATCGGATCAACAGAAGAACGAGTCGGTTTTGTCAAGCAGAACACAGTCGACGGCGTGCAGAGTCTGCTTCAATTCGCCGTGTCGATTGTCCCGACCCTGGCCTCAGCGGAAATTGAACGAACGTGGTCCGGATTGAGGCCGTTTTCTGGTCGAGAAGAACCGTTCATCTGCAGACTGCCTGGTCAGGAAAATCTGTTTGTGGCCGCTGGACATTTTCGATCGGGTTTGCAGATGTCGCCCGGCACGGCGGTTCTTGTGCGACAAATGCTGCTAGGGCACGAACCTTCGATTGCGATGAATCCTTACAGCCTTGCAGTTTCAAAACCTGAGCTAACGCCAATGACGAATCACAAACTGGCGGCAGTGCAGAATCAGCAGCAACAGCAGTGACAGATTCTTGAATGCTGGATTTCGTTTCGGAGCGAAGGAATGCCGGGCAAACGGATTGCAATCATCGGAGCGGGGCCGATCGGCCTGGAAGCAGCTTTGTACGCGCGGCAGCGAGGCTTTGAAGTTGTGATCTTTGAGAAGGGCACCGTCGCCGCGAATGTCCGATCGTGGGGCCACGTCCGACTTTTCAGCCCGTTCGGAATCAACTCGTCGGAGTGGGGCAGGGGGGCACTTTCTGAAATCTGCCTGCCCGCCAACGATGCCCTGCTGACCGGGACCGAATTCTTCGAAAATTACCTGCTGCCTCTCAGTCAGTTTTCGCTTCTGAAAGGCTGTATCCGAGAGAACGCTCGAGTCATCACTATCGGAAAACAACGTCTCTGGAAGGGCGATGCGATCGGCAGTCGATCGCGGCTTGAATCGCCATTCACGTTGCTGATTGAGTCCGCAGCAAACGGTGAGGAAATCATCGAAGCCGATTTTGTGCTCGACTGCTCAGGAACTTTCGGGAGTCACAACTGGCTGGGCGACGGCGGCGTTCCAGCCATCGGGGAACGGCAACTTTCCGAGCGGATCGACTATCGCCTGCCCGATATTGTCGGAAAAGATCGTGCTCGGTTCAGCGGGCGTCGAACACTCGTCGTGGGTAGTGGCTTTTCGGCGGCAACGTCCATCGTCGCGCTTGGAGAACTGGTCAAGCAGGGATGTACTACAGAGATCTTCTGGCTGACACGCCACGCCACGGACACGCCACTCTCAACGATTGACGGTGACACTCTGCAAGGAAGAGCTGACCTGACTGCCCGCGTGAACGAACTCGCGTCGGCTTCCGATTCGCGGGTCAAGTGGCTTCCTGCGGCCACTGTTCGGCGTATCGAACTGGGCGATCACGGCGACTTACTGGTCACCATTCAGGACAACGCAGAGCAGGGTGGTTCAAGCCATAAAGTTCTGTCGGTTGATAACGTCATTGCGAACGTTGGTTATCATCCGGATCGATCACTCTATCAGGAGCTTCAGATTCACGAGTGCTACGCCAGTCAGGGGCCGATGAAACTTGCGGCAGCACTGATGGGAGAATCGTCTGCTGACTGCATGACACAAAGCACTCCAGCATCGGACACACTGAGAAACCCAGAACCGGGCTTCTTCATTCTTGGTGCCAAGAGTTACGGTCGTGATTCCCGGTTTCTATTACGGATCGGTCTGGAGCAGATTCAATCAGTGTTTGCTCTCATCGTGATGGAGGCGGCATGACGACTGAAATGGTATCCGCGAAGTGTCCAACCATCGGTCTGGAATCCCTCGATGAATTGTGGTTTCAGGTCGCCGGCACGCGGTGCAATCTGGAATGCAGTCACTGCTTCATCAGTTGCAGCCCGACCAATGACAAGTTCGGGAACCTGTCGCTGGATACCGTCCGCAGCCAGCTGGAAGACTCCGTCCGGCACGGCGTTCGCGAATACTATTTCACCGGCGGCGAACCATTTTTGAACAAGGAACTGGTGCCGATTCTTGAGCTGACATTGAAGTACGGGCCGGCCACTGTTTTAACCAATGCCACTTTCCTTAAATCGGAATGGATCGAGCGATTAAGACAAGCCGAAGACGCAAGCGACTACTGTCTTGAATTTCGAGTCTCCATCGACGGCCCGGATTCTGTAACGAACGATCCGATCCGAGGGGAAGGCACGTTCGACAAAGCCGTGCAGGGAGTCGCTCTGCTAGTCGAACACGGTTTTCTTCCCATCATCACAATGACCCGCGTCTGGGACGAAGTTGACGATCAGAATGTTGTCGGCCAGTTTCGCAAAATGCTGGCCGATCACGGGTACGGACGAGCGAGATTGAAGATCCTCCCCCGACTGAAAATTGGCGCTGAGGCCGAGCGAACCGAAGGCTACGGTCAGCACGACCGAGTGACTCACGAGATGCTTGAAGAATTTGATCGACAGCAACTCATCTGCAACCACAGCCGAGTCGTTACGGATCGGGGCATCGCAGTCTGCCCGATCCTGCTTGATTCGCCGGGAGCAATCATGGGAGAAACGCTGGACGAAGCCTGTCGTGACTTTCCGCTGGCTCACGGTGCCTGCTTCACCTGCTACCAGTACGGAGCGATCTGCACGAACGCCGCATCCAGTCCAATGGAGAGTTGACCGGAATTCCGTATCGACGAACGGAACGATCAGGAAGGTGGGCGATTGTGAAGATCGCGTTCTTTGGCGGAATTTATAACAACTATCTGGCACTCGAAGCGGCTATCAGAGACGCACGGCAGCGCGGTGCCGTGCGGATATATTGTCTGGGCGATCTTGGGGCTTTCGGACCTTATCCCGATCGAGTGTTTCCGCTGCTGCGCGACAACCAGATTGAGTGCGTCCAGGGAAATTACGACAACAGTATCGGCAACGATCTGAAAGACTGCCAATGCGGCTACACCGATCCGCGAGACAACTGGTTTGCTCAGATCAGCTACAACTACACCTGCGCCAACACATCGATCGAGAATCGTCAGTGGATGCGAGCCCTGCCTTCTGAGATCAGATTCGAAGTGGACGGCGTGCGATTCCTGCTGTGCCACGGAAGCCCTCGAAAGACCAACGAATTTCTTTGGGAGTCCACCACGAGCACACATTTCCTGGAACGTCTTTTCAACGATGCGGAAGCGGACGTTGTTCTGGGCACACATTCGGGAATTCATTGGCAGCGACGATTGAGTGACGGTCGACTCTTCGCAAACGTTGGGGTACTGGGCCGACCAGAAAACGACGGAACGACGAACGTCTGGTACGCGATTGTCGACACTGGCAGAGCAGGGGAGTCTGAAGACAGCCTCTCTCCTGCCAGCACCGTCCAGCTTGAGTTCATCCCCCTTCCCTATGATCACGAGCGTCTCGCCGCTGAGATGCGTTCTGAGCATCTGCCGGACGAGTTTGTAAAAACAATCCTCGAAGGCTGGTGGACAACGTGCCTGGAAGTGCTGCCAGGAAAAGAACGTCGTCACGGTCGATACTGATTATCAGTCCTGAAGGTTGATCTCACGTTTCGTTAATCATCGTGCAGGAGAGTTTTGTGCGAGCTGTTGTTCAAAGAGTTGCTTCTGCCAACGTGAAGGTTGAAGGCAAAATCGTGGGTCAGATCGAACGAGGTTTTCTCGTTCTGCTTGGTGTCGGAACGGACGACGTGGACGCTGACGCGGTCATGCTTGCAGAGAAAATTGCCGGGCTGCGAGTCTTCGAAGACGACGCCGGTAAGATGAACCTTGCATTGAACGATGTCGGCGGCGAGATGCTGGTCGTCAGCCAGTTCACCTTGTTCGGTGATTGTCGCAAAGGTCGGCGGCCGAGTTTTGTTGAAGCCGCCCGTCCCGAAAAAGCCGAGTTGCTTTACGAGACCTTTGTGGCCGAAGTACGAGGGCAGGGACTTCATGTTGAAACTGGTCGTTTTCAGACCCACATGGATGTCAGCCTGATCAACGATGGTCCGGTCACGTTGCTGCTGGATAGTCGCAAGGCATTTTAAGACGAAGCCACTTACAAACATGCGAAGCTGGCTGACACGCTGGCATGGACGCGATCAGTTCTCGCAACTACCCTCCGAGCTTCTCTGGCTCGTTTGTCTCCGTGGAATTTTACGATATGTGGCTGGATGGTTGTGCTGTGCTCGTGATCGCTATCGCAGCCTGGAAAGGTGCTGCGAAGGGGGCCGTCTGGCAACTGGCGGTGCTTGGTTCCATCGCTGCCTGCGTGCTGATCGCTGGCGAAGCAACGCCACATCTCGAACAGGAAATCCCACTCGCTCAACCACTGAAACACTGGGTGGCGATTGCAGCAGTCTACGCCGTTATTTCACTGGTCGTATTTCTGCTTGCTCGAACAATTCGTGGCTGGCTGGAGAAGGTGAAATTTGTCGAATACGACCGTCACTGGGGAGCAATTCTCGGAGCAATCAAAGGGACAATTCTGGTTCTTGCCGTGACGTGTCTGCTACTGGTTATGGCACCGTCCACTCACGCGATGATCCGGGAATCTGTGACCGGAGCCGTGACGAATCAGGCTATCCAGCATGCCACTCCGATGCTGCCGGAAAAGCTGGCCACAGCACTTCAGAAGGCCATGAATTCCAGTGAGGTTCCAGAGCTGAGCCTGCCGATTGACGAATCGTTTCAGTTTCCTCGTCAGTAGGCTCACAGAAGCGAGGGAGGGCTCGCCCCTGCGAAGTTCAAGAAACAGGGCGGCGAGGAAATACAGGAAAACAAAGGGTTTTCCGCAGCCGCAATTTAACATAACAGACATTATCGGACGTTACTGCTAGTTTGTCTGTGTGGCTGGTTAAGCAGATATCAGCACGCCGGAAGCTCCACGATGATGCTCAGCGATCCAGGCTTCAGGCTCACCGCCACAAACGAATCTCGAAGCGATCGTCGATTACTCAGCTTCTGCAGCGAGCTGTTCTTCGAAGACGCCCATGCGTCGGAACTTCTGATAGCGACGTTCGACCAGCTCGTCATCCGGGATTTGTTTCAACTCACGGACAGCCGCAATGAGCGAACCTTTCAGGTTCATTGCCATCTGACGATGGTTGCGATGAGCACCGCCCAACGGCTCCGGAATCACCTCGTCGACGATTCCGAATTCGAGCAGATCCCGTGACGTGAATCGGAGCGCATTGGCCGCCTTGTCACTGTGCTTGGCATGCTTCCAAAGAATGCCGGCGCAGCCTTCAGGGCTAATCACCGAGTAGTAGGCAAACTGAAGAATAGCGATGTGATCACCGATGCCGATTCCAAGTGCTCCGCCGGAACCACCTTCGCCAATGACGACGCAGATGATCGGTGTGTTAAGGCGAGCCATGTCGCGAAGATTGGTCGCGATCAACCACGCCTGGCCACGTTCTTCGGCGCCGACCCCTGGATACGCTCCAGGAGTATCGATGAAGCAGATGATGGGCAGCTTGTGGCGAGCCGCCAGCTCCATCTTACTGTAGGCCTTCCGGTAGCCTTCAGGATGAGCCATTCCATAGTTGTGTCTGGTCCGTTCGTCGAGATCACGGCCTTTGTGCTGACCCACAAACATCACTTTCTCGTCACCAAGTTTTCCGAATCCAGTCAGGATCGCACGATCGTCACCGAACGCTTTGTCGCCGTGAAGTTCGACAAACTCGTCGAACACCAGTTCGATGTAGTCGAGTACCTGCGGACGCTCCGGATGCCGGGCAACTTTAACCGTCTCCCAGGCGTCCAGATTGTCGAACACCTCGCGTTTCATTCTGGTGATCTCGACACGCATGTTGCGAATGGCATCGCGAGTTGCCGATGTCGGGTTCGTTTGCGCCTCCAGCTCTTCCAGTTGAGACTCCATACCGAAGATGGTCTTCTCGAATGGCAACGGAGGAACTGGGATTTTTTTACGGCGAGGTTTGGAATCGGACATCAGAATTATTCTTAAATTTCAGCCACGACTGGTATTTCGAATGACGTGCGGTCACTACCCAGTTGAGGAATTGTGCAAAACGAAAAGTGAACTGTGCAACCACCACTCACGAACGGGTGGATTGTGAAGTTCCAGGTGGACGACGTCCAGGCAAGCGGCCGCATGATTATTCGATATCAGGCAGCTCCGTCATGAACTCCATACCATCGTCGTCTTTTTTGGGAGCAGGCGGAGCGGGCTTTGGAGTCGCCGGTTGCGGGCCGGGCGACGGATTCTGTTGAGCGGCAGTAGCAGGCTGACCTGTCGCTGCCGGCTGTTGTTGAGGCGGCATGCCAGGCTGCTGCATCGGTTGTTGTGGATAGCCTTGCTGCGGTTGTGGCATGCCGGGCTGTTGTGGATAACCAGGCGGCATCATCGGTTGTTGCGGATACCCTTGGGGTGGCATCATCGGCTGTTGTGGGTAGCCAGGCGGCATCATCGGCATTCCAGGCTGAGGCATGCCGTACGGCATCTGCTGAGGCGGCATCCCATAACCGGGCATCATTGGTTGCTGATACTGAGGTGGGGCCTTGGGTTTCTTTTTGGGAGGCTTCTTTTCTTCAGGCTTTGTGACCTGCCCCTTTGTGCTGGCATTCGCGCGTCGCTCCCGCTCGGCTGCACGTCTCGCCACCGCCTCTTTCTGCTCACGTTGAATGGCTTCATATTCGCGCTGCATGGCCGGGTTGGACTTAATCATGGCTTGAATCCGAGCGTCCGCGCGACTGTCTCTACGGCTTCCCATCAGCTCACGCAGTTCTTCCGTCTGCGCGCTGCTGAGGTCGGCTCCAGACGCTTTCTGGCGTTCCCGTTTCTCGGCTTCTTCTCGCTGGCGTTCTTCCTCTTCTTCGTCCTTCTTGAATACCTGGCAGTTATTAAAATCTCTCAAGAGCGCATCCATCGACTCGTGCCGGTCCTTTGGCTTTTTGGCCAGCATCTTCAGAATCAAACGGTCCATCTCCGGTGTGATTTTTTCGTTTCGCATCGACGGCAACGGAGGCGCGGAAGCGATATGTTTTCGCAGCAGGTCCTGCGGAGTGTCCCCCTTGAACGGTGTCGTCCCGGTCAGGCACTCGAAGAACGTAACGCCGAGACTGTAGATGTCAGTAGCTGGCGTCGTCGCTTCTTTTCGAATGGTCTCGGGCGCGAGATAGGTTCTGGTACCGCGGATCGGGCCTCTGCCTCCCCCCATCAATTTGCCAAGCCCTCCTGCCGCCTTTACAGCAAGCGAGAAGTCGATCAGTCGAACTTCGCCAGCGCGGTTCAGCAGGATGTTTTCGGGTTTCAGATCGCGGTGAACCCAACCCTTACTGTGAAAGTGCCCTAACCCGGCGCAGACTCCTTCAACAAGCTGGCGGAAATTGGTATGCACCATCTCAATACCTGAGGTGATGAACGATTTCAGGTTCGGTGTCTTGAACAGGTCCATCAGCAGGTAGCATTCGGTCTTCCGGATCACGACGCCGTGCATCCGAATCAGATTCGGATGCTCCATCAGGGCGCCAATTCTGGCTTCATGTTTCAGCAAATTCTTCTCGTCCGGATCCTGCATCGCGTTCTGGTTGAGCAGCTTCATCGCAAACATCTGATTGCTCTGCTCATGCATGACTTCCCAGACGATTCCCGACTTCCCCGAGGCGATCGGAGCAATCAGGACATAGTCATCAATTTTGCTTTGGGCATTCGGGTCGTCTGACACTGCTCTGTTTCCCTGTTTGACGAATCCGGGTGTGGCTCGTTTGCAGAGCCTTGAATGAGAACCTGCGTCCGGGACTAGAAGCCGGCAGCACCAGTCTTTTTCGGCTGAGTTGACGTTGCGGGTTGACCCGATCCTGCAGCATTGGATGGCGATGCCCGCACAACTGCTGGCTGCACCGCAGTCGAATCAGCCAGTTCGACCGATGCGGAAACAATAACCTCATCAGATTTCGTAAACGGTCCACTCACGAACACATCGCCCTGCCCGATCTGCCCGTGCAGAATTACAGGCACATTTCTGACGACAAATTCCCGCAGAACTTTCACCACTCGTTGTCCGCTGGTTGCCGTCGATACGGATTCCAGCGGGACGCGAGCCACTGGATCAGCTGGAACGATATCTGGATAGATAGCCTGGCCACGAGCAAGTTTGCCGTCCGCATTACTGACTGATACAACCGCCATCGCCACCGAGACTGCCAGATCCCGCAACCTTTGCTGATCTTCGCTGACCGGTTCCACAGACTCGACAAGCCCCACCACTGTGACATCTTCGACAGTCAATGTGATGGTCTGACCGACCGTCACCGCTTTTCGGTCAACCGGAACTCGACATTGTAGACTGGTCAGATCGCCAATGGTGACAAGCGGATCCCCCGCTTTGATCTCCTGCCCGTTCTGAACGTGAACCTTCAAAACGGTTGCCTCATAAGGTGCTCTTAACGACGTCTGAGTTTTGTCAAAGGTCGCGAGAGCAAGCTCAGCCTGAGCAAGCGCCACCTGCGCTTCACCAAGTTGGACCTGCTCCGGTTTGCCACTGCCTCTGGCAACGCGAAGCATCGCTTCTGCCACTTCCAAGGCTGCCGTTGCACGCTTGTGACTTAGCTCAAGCCGCTTACTTTCCAGAGCGACCAGCTCTGCCTGAGGAAGCACTTTCTTTCCCACTTGAGCTGCAACTGTCCGGGCTTTCGCGTCAAACGGAGCACGCACCGTCAGCTCACGAGACGCCGACAACGAAATCGCGCTTTGGTACGCGTCCGGCGGAGTCAGGCGAATCATTCGTCGCTGAATCACGACCGGCTGGTTTGTGCCTGACGGCTGCTGCGCAACCACCAGATTCGCACCAGCAAGGCACAGAATGCAGACTGAAATCAGGAAATATCGAACCAACAGGAATTCTCCGTAAAGGTCGCCCGGACCATACTTTCCGAAAAGTCTAAGGTATGGCTGGCAGTATCAGGTGTCAACGGGCGAATGCCCCCCTGCCCTTATGCTCTGCAACCTTCAAACTGGTCGAATCCCGTCAGACGAACAGACGAAATCCAGCAGGATTGGGTAAGGATTCATTCCCGTGACGCCGACTCTCGCCCCGCACGAACTCTTCCTGATGCCGCCGGCACGGTCAGGCTCAAACTTTTTGACAGGCTCCTGAACCGGGCATTCCTTGTGTCGGCAACTGCCAGGCACAATGATCTCGCAGTTCAGGTGTTGTTACCAATCGTGTTGACTCGCGCCGGTCACAGCTTTAACCAGCACGGGAAACTCGCGACCCTTCCTTCCCCCGCCAGGATGCCGTCCGGCAAAGGATGACTCCCCATGCCTCGAAGTTTCATTCAGCAAGCTCTGTTGCCCGTCATCCTTTTCGCGATTCTGGTACCGAGCGTTTCAGGCGAGACACGCGAGTACCAGTATTCGGGAACGCTCACGCAGAAAATTCGACGCGGCGAGACGCCGCTTCCAGCGAAAGAATTCGAACTGTACACACTGCTGACTTCGACAAACGGCGGACAGGAATGTTTTCATTTCGTTTCTGAACGCGGAGGTGGCGGCTGGGCATGGCCAGAAAGATTCGGGACAGCCACGATCGGTCAGAACAATCGTCGTACCGGAGGTCGTCCACCACACGTCCTGCACTCACATGATGGCGTCAAATATCCGGTGGAGACTCCCCTGCCCTTGTTCGAGTTTGCGGATCAGGTCTCTGAAAACGCGAGCTGGACATCAGGACGGCTTGAATACGCGGTCAAAGGAAAAGCAGAAGTTTCCGGCAAACAATGCTGGGAAATCGAAGCGGTTGATAACTTTGGTCGCCGCCAGAAGTTTTACGTCGAACAGAATGCTCCAATTCTGGTCGCTGCTGAGCGACAGGTTTTTATGGGACGAGGTGACGAGTTTACGCTGCGGGTCTCGCTTTCCGGATCAAGAATGCTCGACTCCGCCGAGGCTGCAAAAGCAACAGCTGCGGTGACGTCATTGCAGAAAATTCAGGCGAGCCTGGAGCGCGACGAAGGAACCACGAAGCCCGAACTGTCGACCACGCAGATCGAAAAAGCGTCAGCAGCATTACCAGCTCTGGTCGAACAAACCGAAGGCCTGCCCATTAACAAACTGGTCATCGCGATGTCGCGTGACGTCGGCGCTCAGTCTCAGCGGGCTGGCGACGTCAACAGCCTCAAGAAAAAGTTTGTGGGACAGCCTCTGCCAGGTTTCATCCTGCCGACGCTGGCGGGAACTCAGCTCGATTCCGCATCTCTGAAAGGCAAGATCACTGTCCTGCATTTCTGGGAATACCAGGGCGAACCGCTTGAAGAACCGTACGGCCAGGTTGGCTATCTCGACTTCCTGCTCAATCGGCGCGGGCGGCTTGGCGTCAACGCGGTCGGAGTGGCTGTCAACGAGGATTTCGCAAACCCCGAAACTCTGGTCGCCGCGAAGCGCTCCGTTCGCAAACTTCGAGACTTCATGAACCTTGGTTACCCGATCGCCCTGGACGGCGGAACTCTGATTCAGAAAGTGGGTGACCCCAGACAACTCGATGCCAGCCTGCCGTTGTGGGTTGTCGTCGATCCTGACGGCAAAATCGCCGACTATCACGTCGGCGTTTTCCCGATTAACCCGGACGAAGGCCTCCGCGACCTCGATGCCGTTATCGTCCGACTGATCCGAGATCAACGCGGTTCTGAAAAGTAACCACTAAGACGTAGACAAAGCCTACTGGCAAAGCACGCACCGTCGAAATCGGGACATGCACGTCGCGGTGCAGGTTTTTGTGCATTGCCATGCCTGCCCGTACCAGGTGGAAGGCGGCGTTGGTTCGGGCGTCGGAGCAATGACGTGAACGGTCTCAGTCTGAGAGTACACGTTGTGAATCGTGATGCCCTGGACAAGGCTGGCCGGAGAAACTCTGGCTGGATTTTTCACTTTGATCAGCCCGCAGTTGTCCAGCGCTTCGGAAACGTACTCGGCACAGTGGACACCGTCTCCACGATCACCTGAAAGGTGATGAGCAACCGCGTACGGTCGCCCGAGTTGTCCGTCGAGCCATCCTGTCAGCCGCTTCTGCTGGCTCGAATTCAGCGGTCGAGCGGGCTGAAACACGTGCAACTCGTCAGGGCTTTGAGTTCGCAGATAGTTCTCCAGAGTCTGGCATCGCACGCCGACTCCGTTGGCTGAATCGTAAACAAATGGACGGCCATTTCGCTGAACGACGGCAGCCACATGTGTGAACGGACTCTGCGTGTAAACGCGAACGGCCAGGCAATCGCCTTCAGAAACCAGCAGCGTTCCCGTCTTGAGAACTGGACGCAACTCGGAAGCCGCTTCCACGATCGACGTGACCTGAACATCGTCGACTGTCGAATTCGCCGGACTTGCTCCGACCAGTGCCAGAACCAGAAGAAAGTTCATACCAGAATCTCCGTTGCTCGCTGGGAACTGAAAAAGACGTATTGCGATTTCAGTCAGTTACGTCTCAGATCGCGAAGCAACGAATTGAACCCGTCGAGGATCCATCCAGCAAGACGAACTTCACGTTCAGGATGCCTCGCCTTTATCACTCATCGAGAACATCCGAACTTGCACTTTCTGACGATTTCATATTCCAAATTGACTCTGGTAGCGGAGCCATCTGGGTCGCTTTGACAACAAAATAGCCACGAGTCTCCAACACACTGACTTCATCGAAGACTTCGACGAACCGATCGGCGAACCATTCGGGCTGCTTTGTGACAAAATGTAAACGTCCACCTGGTTTTAGACCGATAACAGCAGCCTGAACGAAAATTTCAGCAATCTTAAAGTTGGAAAAGTAGGGTGGATTGGCCAGGGCCAGGTCAAACGTCCCCGGTTCGGCACACTGCCCGGCAGCTTCGAGCTGCGTCGTAAATCCTTTAATGCCGTTCTTTTCGGCACCAAGGGCAGCGCACTGAACGGCGCGAGCATTCGCGTCCATCGCGCAGACCTGGACGTTTTCTGCGCGAAGAGCCGCAGCAAATCCAACACTGCCGTTGCCGCAGCCGATGTCCAGAACCCGGAAATTATTCTTGACGGCATCCCCTGCCCTCGGCCCGTCTGTAATCGTCAGAGAATCGATGAGTGCTCTGGCTCCATTGTCCATCCGACGATGGCTGAAAACCGCCGGGCGGCTGCAGGCGTGAATCAGACGTTCGCCGTCGCGAAACGCGAACCAGCATCCAAAATCCTTCACCTTCTTAAGAGGCTTCGGCTTGCTGGCAATGTAAAGGCGTCCTTTGGGCGTTTCCCGGTTCGTGACTTTCTGAAAAGACGCTCGTAGTTGCTCGTGCAGCCAGCGGTCCTTCACATTGTCAGAGGACGCGAACAACTTGCCGTCCGGAGTGAGCATCTGCAGAACCTGTTGCAGATACTCGCGGGCGAGATCACTTTCCCCCTTGGACGGAAATGGAATTGCCGCCGCCTGGCACTCTCCTTCCGGCAAATCCGGCAGGCAGGTGATTTCCAGGTTCTCAACTTCCTCGTTTCTCGTGCGAGCCGAATCAGCCAGAAACGCGTCGAGAAAGTTGCAGACAACTTTCGAATCGAGATTTTTCTGAGCGATCGCAGCAGCAGCCTGCGCGCCGGCGTTCGACACAACGACAATTCGCTCGCCGCAAATCTCGTCCGCCACTTCAAGCAGCGACTGCTCGATGGGGCGAAGCGGCTTCTTCCAGGGAGACGAACCTTCTGCCGCCCCGGGGGAATCAGCTGATCTGGAACGGCGGGATTTCTTTTTACTCTTAGCAGCCAACGTGAACTCCGAACGTCCTGAGCGGACAGTGGCAGATTGTTGACCAGTCGCGAAACGGCCAACGATTTCAGTAAAACGTAACCAAACTACGATTCACCAACCGAACGGGTTATCGTCAACCGTGTTCAGCGAATCAAGGAGCCGTCACACCCTGGCTTTCTGATCGGGAATGACCGATTGCGTTATGCCGAGCGGTTCACTGCGTCGAGGTCTCTGTCAAAGCGTCAGCCGTCACACAAGTCGAACTACACGATCATGCACAGAAGGGAACTCATTCTCCAGGGACTGGCGACGTCTGGCTGGTTCTGGTTCTGTGCTGCCGTGTGTGTCGTCGCTGCCGTTTGCGTGTGCCTTCTCCTGAAATATGAGCGAACTCTGGTTTCAAGCCGCGTCGGAAACTCGCTGCTGGCACTTCGACTTTCGGTTCTTGCCCTGCTCTGTCTGACGTTTCTGCAGCCAGTCGTCACCTGGGTTCTCGATCGTGACCGCTCGGGAAAGATCATCGTGGCTGTCGACGTGTCGCAGAGCATGGACACGGCGGATGCTCATGCTGACAAGGCATCACTGCTGCGCTGGGCGAGAAGCCTCGGCATGATCGGCAACGAGGCCACCGACGAACGCCTTGATCGTTGGATCTCGGCATATGAAGGCGACGAAGAACCGACCTGGATCCTGGATTCAGAAGCGTCGACAGCAGCCAGTCGAGCGGAACTGGCCCGCCTTCGCAAAGCCAACGTCGAGCAGGTCATCGAAACGGTTGGTGCCCTGCCCCGCCGCGAGATCGCTGTGCGATTGTTGAATTCAACGTCACGACCACTACTTGAACAGCTCAACGAAATCGGTGCCGTCGAGGTTCGCGCATTCGCGTCAAAAGCAGAAACGGTGGACGAATCACTGCTTGGAGAGTCACTCGCCGGACCAATTCCTTCGCTCATTCCGCAGCAAACCGACCTGAGCATTGCGACCGACGTTGGTGTTGCGGACGACACTTCCAAAGTGATGGGCGTCGTTCTGCTGACGGACGGTCGTCACAACGCCGGTCACGATCCAATGGAAGCGGCGAGACGTTTGGGAACGCTGAATACTCCGATGATTCCCGTCATGATCGGATCAGTACTTCGACCGAAAGACATTTCGATCATTTCGCTCGAACATCCGCAGATCGTCTTTCAAAAAGACACGCCGGTCGTCAAAGCTCGGCTGGCCGCTGACGGATTCCGCAACGAAGAGTTGACCATCGTCCTGCAACACACCGATGGAACCGAAGAGGCCCGCGTCGTCCGGGTTCCGCCCGACACCGCCGGGGCACCGTTTGTCGATGTCGACTTTCCGCTGAATGCCGACACGATCGGTCGCGACGAGTACGTTATTCGGACGGCTGTTCTGGACGGTGAAACGCGAGACGACAACAACCAGCGATCGTTCGCCGTCGAAATTGTCGACGATCAGTCACACGTTCTGTTGATTGAAGACGAGGCTCGCTGGGAATTTCGGTTCATTGATAACGCACTGAGTCGCGACGAGCGAGTCGATCTGAGACAGGTCGTCTTTGATCAGCCACACATTGGATTGTTGCCGACAACGTTCTTTCCACAGCGGCTTCAACTGCCGGCGACGCCTGCCGACGTTGCCGAATCAACGATGGCCGAACTTGATTTGATCATTATTGGAGATGTTTCGCCGTCAAATGTTACTCCGAGCTCGTGGCAAGTCATTGATGAATTTGTCCGCGAACAGGGTGGCACGCTGGTGCTGCTTGCAGGGAAGAATCAGTTTCCGGCAAGGCACGCGTCGCCGGAACTTCGTCAACTGCTCCCCATGACGAACCTGCGCGAGATCGATCTTGCTCAATCGGGGGCTGATGCTTCACCGGTTGAACGGGGATTCCGGTTGCAGTTGACCCCGGATGCCGACTGTCATGCGATGTTTCAGTTTGACACAGACATCTTCGAGAATCGGCGAATCTGGTCTCAGTTGCCAGGACATGTCTGGGGGCTGACCGGAACAGCACGACCGGGAACCACTGTCCTGGCGACGGCACATCGCGCTGACGAACTTTCACTCGAATCAGAACGTGACAGCGCGATGATCGTCCACCAGTACCACGGATTCGGGCAGGTCTTGTGGATCGGTATCGACAGCACATGGCGTTGGCGTCATCGAGTCGGCGATAAGTATCACCATCGTTTCTGGGCGCAGCTGGCACGCTGGGCAACACACAACAAGGCATCTGCCGGCAACGATTTCGTCCGATTGCTCCTGACGAGCAGTAGCCTGACTGTCGGTGACGACGCTCTCTTCGAAGTTCGATGGCAGAAGCGGTTTCTCGATCTGAACCCTGAGCTGAAAGCATCGATCGCGATCTACAGAGAGTCCGATCTACCTGGCGAGAAACCATTCAGCCAGATCGACCTGAAGCCGGTTGACGGCAGCCCGCTGCTCTTTCAGGCGAGAGCCGTCGGGCTTCCCTCGGGAACGTGGACGGCGAAAGTTGCCGTTGAGAATGCGAACCTCGGCAGTGAAGTCAGCACGTCGCTCTATGTCAGCGATCCGCTGACCGGAGAACTCAGCGACCTGAGCGCGAACCGGGACCTATTGACGCAGATTGCGGAAGCATCAGGCGGCGAGTTGGTCCTGCCAGACGAAGTTCACCGAATTGTCGATCTGCTGCAACGGCCCGAAAAGTCGACTCAATCGCGAGAAGAAACCACACTGTGGGATCACTGGATCTTCCTGCTGCTGTTCTTCGCGCTGCTGACTACTGAATGGGTCACGCGCAAGCTGAACGGCCTGCCGTAGATAAAATACGACGGGCCGTTCAAACGATCCTGATCTCTCGGCGATGCTGGATGCTTTTTTACGCTGGCGGTCGTCGCCGAGCGGGTTTCTTCTTGCGGCGGGGGCCTCCGGGAGGGGCGAACACTCGCTGCAGTTCGTCCAGTCCGGTCGTACCGTCAAGCACCAGTCGCAGCGCGTCCTTCTGGCAATTGAGCTGCTTCTCTTCTTTGGCCTGTTTGCGAATGGCGGCCGAGTCCCCTCCGGCAGCGATGACAGCCTTCATGCCTTCCGTGACGTCGATCATTTCGAATACGGCGGCGCGGGCGCGAAAACCCGCTCCATCACAGGCTCGGCAGGGCTCAGGCAATTCGCCAGTCTTCTCGTCTGGTTCTGGCGGTCGCGCTTTGCGATAGAGCGTTTCGGTGTCTTCGGGCAATCCGACCTGAGCAAGCAACTTCGGATTCGGTCGAAATGCTTCCTTGCATTTCGGGCAGAGTTTTCGAATCAGCTTATGGCTGACGACCATCCGCAACTGCTCAGCGGCAAGCGCCGGGTTTCCGACGAGTTCCACAAATTTGATGATCCCATCGGCGGCGTCGCGAGCGTACATCTCAGACATGAACGTCATTTCCATTGATGCCTGCATCACGTCTTTAACGACTTCGGGATCCGTCAGTTCCGCCATATAAACGAGGTTCCCCTCGTTTCGCTGGATTCGCATAAAGGTGTGTTCGAGCGAGTGGCCTTCTTCCTGTTTGAAGACCGGAACGTTGAGCACCGTGCGAGTACCCAGGTCACCAACGATGTAGCACTGATACATGTACGAGTCGACGCAGCGCAGAGTACACAGCGCCGTCGTCGTCAGGCCTGATTCTGGTGGTCCGACGACGAGGATGACTCCGGAATTTGACTTCCCGTAGTGACGTACCTTTTCCTTGATTTCTTCCGGCATGCCGATGTCTTCAGGAACGGCTCGCTTTGTCTTCGTATTTCGAAACACAACCGTCAGATGCTCAGCCGGCGCCTTCTGCCCCTTGGCTGGCGGTGCTGGTCGCGTTTTGACTGACAGTTCAAACGGAAGGTCACGGTACTTGGCGTTCAGGCCGCCGATCTGAGGTTTATTGCGGACTTTGACATCCGAACCGCTCAGTAGCTTGAGTATCTGAACGAGAGCGCTCGCCCGCTGAATCGGCAACCGAGGTCCAGGTCGTTTCATCCCGTCTACGAAGTAGGTGACGAGAGCCTTCTCTCCCTGCGGTTCGACCTTGAACAATTCCGCTCTCAGAGCAAGTGCTTCCGTCACAATTTCTTTGGCGAGAGGTAATCCAGCAGCAGCCAGCCTGGCGTTCTCTTCAAGATTCGCTTCCTGGCCGTTGGTCGCTCCCTGAAAAAGGACGTACTCAATTTCTTCCTCGGAATCGTCGTCGTCGTCATTCTTTTTTCTGCTGAATAAACCCACGCTGTTACTCCCCAGGAATCAAACGATCAAGTAAGCAGGCCAAACATAACGTCGCCGTTTACGACAGAACAGCGTCGCGCCGCTTTGCGCTGCCATGCCAGTCAAAGACGAAACTCCAACTGACAACAACGCCTGACAACCGATTCAAAATGGTTGACGATTCTACGGCTGGCGACTCCGACGTCGTGTGCTACTGGCTTTGCCTGTGCTGAATATCCAGTCTCAACGGCTCCGGGAAAACACCCGGCAGAGCCAGTGGCACACTTTTTCAGCAAACTGCTAAAGCAGGCCGTACGTCTTGAGAGTTGCCCGCAGCGCTGCTCGCTGACCAGCATCCAGCGGAGTCATCGGGAGGCGAACTTCACCGGTATCACGACCAAGTTCTGCCATGGCTTCTTTAATTGGAATCGGATTCGTGGCGATACCTAACAAGTCTCGGCACAGCGGGAACAACTTGTGGTGAATCTCCTGGGCTTTGGCAATGTCGCCCGCGTTCCAGGCGGCGATCATCGCTCGCACGTCTTTGGGAACAATGTTGCCCACCACTGAAACAACGCCGCTTCCCCCCAGAGCAAGCAGCGGCAACGTCAGACTGTCGTCACCCGAGAGAACTGTCAGGTCAGAAAGAGACAGTGTCTGCGATGCCTGATCCATCGAGCCGGTCGACTCTTTGACGGCCACCACGTTCGGGCAGGCTTCAGCAATGCGAGCGACCGTTTCCGCTTCGACATTCTTCGCCGTTCGGCCCGGAATGTTGTAAAGGACGATTGGAATATCGACAGCTTCAGACACAGCCTTGTAGTGCTGAAAGAAGCCTTCCTGAGTTGGCTTGTTGTAGTACGGTGCGACGAGCAATGCGGCATCGGCACCTGCTCCCTTGGCGAACTTTGTCAGACGAATTGCTTCGGCAGTGCTATTGGAACCCGTTCCGGCCATGACGTTGATCCGGCCAGCAGCTTGCTCGCAGACGATGCTGATGACCCGTTCGTGTTCTTCGTGAGTCAGAGTCGGGCTTTCACCAGTTGTCCCGACAGGGCTGACTGACTCCGTTCCCGATTCGACCTGGAAGTCGACCAGTTTTCGCAGAGCGTCTTCGTCAATCTGACCATCTTTCAGTGGAGTCACCAGAGCAACGGTAAGTCCTGCAAACTGTTCGCCTCGTCGTGCCATCGGAATGCCTCATTATATTTCGTGTAGGTCAGGCTTGGCCTGACGGAGTAATCTGCCCGTGTGTTGCTCTTGTTATTCTCTGCCGCAAAGTCGCGAAGACGCAGAGTTTCGCAAAGGATGAAAGGAGCGTTTGAGATCTAAGACTGAAACCCAACTCCTTTGCAAATCTTAGCGACATTGCGTCTTCGCGTCTGATTCAGCATGAAAGATTCTGTTCCCGCTATCGGTCTTTCCAGTCAACACCCGACAGACTTGCCAGTGCGAGCTGCAACGCGTGTGTGCCGTCTCGACCGTGCCCCTGAGCCTGTACCGCCAGATAAAGCTGGTGACCAAGTGCCAGCCCCGGCAGCGACAGCCCCATACTCTTTGCTTCGGCCAGCGCGATGCCCATGTCTTTGATGAAATGCTCGACGAAGAATCCTGGATCGAAATTATTGTCCATGATCCGCGGCCCGAGATTTGACAGTGACCAGCTTCCAGCAGCTCCCGAACCAACTGACTTCAGGACCGTCGGCAGATCGAGTCCCGCCTTGTAACCATAAAGCAGGGCTTCACAGACACCGATCATGTTGGTGGCGATCAGCGTCTGATTGACCATTTTGGTGTGTTGACCGGCTCCGGCCCCGCCCTGATGGACGATCGTCTTGCCCATCGCATCCCAGCACGGCTGCAGCGCGTCTACTGTTTCTTTGTCGCCACCGATCATGATCGACAAAGCGGCGTTCTTCGCTCCGACGTCGCCGCCAGAAACAGGAGCGTCAACGCTTGCGACACCTTTGGCTTTCGCAGCTTCATAGATTTCGACGGCGAGTGATGGTTCGCTTGTTGTCATGTCGACCAGAACGTTTCCTGCTTTCGATCCGGCAAGCGCTCCTGATTCGCCCAGAAAGACTTCTCGAACATCTGAAGGAAACCCGACGATTCCGAAAATCACATCCGACGCTTCAGCGACCGCTTTAGGAGAATCGACCCACGTGGCCCCTTTGGCGACCAGAGCTTCCGCTTTGGATTTCGTCCGTGAGTAGACCGTTGCCGAGAATCCAGCGTCAATCAGGTGTCCGCACATGCTGGAGCCCATGACTCCAGTGCCGATCCAGCCAATTTTTGTCGTTCCGGGAGCAATCGTCAGTGCCATCGCTGGTCGTTCCTTGTCGTGTAGCTAAAGTCCAGTCTCAGAAGTTGCCGTCATTCAGGCGGGCGGGAGTATATCGGGGGCGTTTTTCTAAGTCACTCGACCGTGCGACTGCGAGTAAGCCGCGGTAGTCATGGAATGCCAGACATCAATGGGCGAGAATGGTTCTCCCATGCGGATGCTGGAGAATCGTGAATGGCGTGGATCAGGTGTGCCACTGGCGCTGCCAGTGCTTCTTTGGTTTCCGCAGACACCGAAAACTGCACTGGCAAAGCCAGTGACACACAATCCTGGTGAATTTATGAATTCGCAGAAATTGCCTGAGAATCTCCAATGACTGAACCGATTGCCTTTCTAAATGGCCAGGTGGTTCCATCTTCTCAAGCGGTGGTTCCGGTGACAGACCTCGGCGTCGTGGCCGGAGCGTCCGTCACGGAGATGATTCGCACATTCGGCCACGTCCCGTTTCGATTGAGCGAACACATCAATCGGCTGTTTGGCTCGCTCCGCCTCTGCGGGTTTTCAACAGAAGCAGGTCGCCAGGAACTCGAAGCAGCCGTTGCTCAGATCGTTGAGCATAACGCGGCACTCATTCCGAAAAACCACGACCTGGGCATCATCATCTTTATTTCGGCTGGTCAGAATCTGACATACCTGGGAGCCGCAGGTCGCGATGTCGCCACACAAGGAACAGCATGCGTTCACAGTTTTCCGCTGCCGTTCGAGCTTTGGACGGAAAAACAGACAACCGGCCAGCATCTGGCGTCGGTGAATGTGCAACCACTCCCGAATGAATCTGTTCCGCCGCAGGCCAAGCACCGCAACCGACTCCACTGGTTCCGAGCGGACAAAGAAGCACGAAGCCGTTTTCCGACAGCTTCTGCACTCCTGACGACGGCTCACGGCCACATCACTGAAACCGCCGCTGGCAACTTTTATGTCGTCAAGGGACGAACAATCCGCACGCCGTCGTCCGAACTGGTTCTCGGAGGAATCAGCCAGATGGTCCTGCGCGAGATTGCGGCCAGGCTTGGAATCACGTGGGAGGAATCCTCGCTCAAGTTCGACGATCTTCTGGACGCCGACGAAGCAATGACGTCGTCGACGACCTGTTGCCTGCTGCCGGTCACCAAGTTCAATGATCAGGAAATCGGCACCGGACAACCTGGCCCGGTCTTCCAGGAACTGATCACTGCCTGGAGCGACCTGGTGGGAGTCGATATCGTGCGGCAGGCTGCACAGGCAGCTCAGGAACGCTGCGGGTGACCGGCCAGCGTCAGTTTGCCCGCTTCCGACACCGCGTCCCCGCCCTGCCCTCTTGCCCAGCCGCCTGGTTCATGACATCACTCAAAGAGTACGCCACGTTCTTCGGCCAGTTTCGGGAACGCTTCGAAACGACGGGGGCGATCGCTCCCAGCAGCCGCTTTCTCGCCCGGTCGATGACCCGCTACCTGCGAGCCCGTCCGGCCGACGGACCGCCTGTCCGAATCCTGGAAATCGGCCCTGGCACGGGAGCGGTCACCGGCACCATCGTTAAGCAGATCCGCGAGCACGATCGCTTCGACCTGGTCGAACTCAACGAAGCCTTCGCCGGCCACCTGAAGCAGCGATTCGAAAACGATCCCGTCTGGAACAAGGTCGCCAACCAGTCAACAGTCCACATCGCACCGCTCCAGGAATTCTCATCCGACGGACCGTACGACTTCGTGATCTCCGGCCTGCCGTTGAACAACTTTCCAGCTGACCTGGTCGACGACATTTTCGAGCACTATTTCAAACATCTACTGCCGGGCGGAATTCTGTCCTACTTCGAGTATCAGTTTGTTCGATCACTCAGAACTCGAATCGGCGCGAAGTCCGAACGAGCCCGCCTTAAATCAATCGACAAAACGATGGGCGACTACTGCTCGAAACAAAGAATCCGCCGCGACTGGATCTTCCCCAACCTCCCCCCCGCCTGGGTCCAGCATCTTCAGAAGCCCCAGGATTGAACAACCACGAAAAACACTGAATACACGAAAATGACGGTCTCCTACTGAAGCGTTTTTCTTTCGTGTATTTCGTGGTCCAACTTTCGCCTGACCAGAATGAATCAATGCTTGAGTTTGCGAAACGCCGCTGGTTCCTGCTTTCCCTGCTGACATTAATCACGTCGGGGCTGGTCATCGGTTCGCAGAGTTCTCCCGAGTCCGCTGAGAATTTCAAATCGATCGTTCCCACTCGACCGTTGACCGCATTCGTCCTGCTGCTGATGGCTTTCAGCCTGAACAGCCAGCAACTGAAAGCGTCGTTCAAAGCTCCGGCCCCCGTCGTGTGGGCATGCCTGGTGAACTTCGGGCTGCTCCCGATCATGGGCATCTTTCTGATGCGTTTTCAGCTGACACCCGACTTTCGCATCGGCCTGATGATCGCCGCAACGACTCCCTGCACACTGGCCGCCGCCTCGGTGTGGACCCGCAAGGCCGGCGGCAATGACGCCGTTTCACTGCTGACAACGCTGGTCACCAACGCCGCTTGCTTTGCGCTGACGCCGTTCTGGCTGAATCTTGGCACTTCACAATCGGTCAGTCTTGACGCTGGTGATCTTGCGCAACGACTGGTTCTCGTCGTGCTGATTCCGACGTTGCTTGGCCAGGCCCTGCGGCTTCCGAAGAAGGTCGCCGACTTCGCGACGAAAAATAAGACACCGATCGGAGTCGTAGCTCAATCGTGCATTCTCTCGCTGGTCTTCCTGAGTGCCCTCGGCGGAGGCGTGCAGCTTCAGAAGGCGGACATCGGCACGCAGCTCACCGCCGTTCTGCTCGTCTGGGCCTGCTGCGTCGTCATGCACGTTGTCGCTCTGGCCGTGGCGTGGTTCGGTGGCGGCCTGTTCGGCTTCGATCGCCGAGACCGGATTGCTGCCTCGTTCGCCGGAAGTCAGAAGACGCTGCCCATCGGTGTTTATCTGGCAACCGATCCCGAAGTCTTTGGCGGAGCGGCCGTTGCTGGTGGAATTGCTGTTCCGTTTGCCGTTTTCCCCATGCTGATGTTCCACGCCAGCCAACTCTTCATCGATACAATCGTGGCTGACAGGCTCGCAGAAAGAACTGCGAAAGTTGAGAATGAAGAACCAACGGAGAGACAAACAGACCAGACCACGGAGCGAAGCCGCTGTGGGCCTTACCGATACTTCCGGTGAAAGCTCGTCTTATTGTTCGGTTGTTCCCGAAATGCCTTGAATTTACCGGCGAAGAGCTGCTTCGAGTAGCTGATCGCCAAAGTCACGAGTGACACTCCAAGGCAGGCGGGGCCGTCGATCGACGTGCCAAATCTGGTTGGTTCTCTTGCTGGCAACAGATTTCTGTTGCTGTGAGAGGTTTTGAAATGTCCCAGAAGGTTGTGATTTACACAAGGTATTCATCCGATCTGCAGAGTACCAGGAGTTGCGTGGACCAGGAGCGGGAGATTCGCAGTGCGTTGGCTCAGAAGGGAATTGATCATTCGGAAGCGGTCGTCATTTATGACGAAGCCGAGTCCGGGACGAAGACCTTTCGGGACGAGTTTGTGCGGCTCCAGCAGATGGTGTCGGCTGGGGAAGTTTCGATTCTCGCGGTCGATGATCAGTCCAGGTTGACTCGGGCTGACAATGCGTTCGCGTTTATTACGGACCTGGTTTTTGCTGGCGGTCGTTTTATTTCGACCAGCGAAGGATTGGATACAGATCAACCCGGCTGGGAACTTCGCGTCAAGGTCATGGAACTGCACAACAGCGCCACGATCAAAGAGCTGGGACGCAGAGTTCGGCGTGGGCAACTGGGGCGAGTCCTCGGGAATCTCAGCAGTGGCGATCTGCCGTACGGCTACGAGTCGTTCTTCATCGATCCGGAAGCGGCTGCGAATCCCCGTCGCGGTCCGAAGCCGGAGAAAGGAATTCGAAGCAATGATGCGGAAGCCCGATGGGTCAGGCAGATGTTTGCCTGGTTCAATGAAGACCGCTCGATTTCATGGATCGCTCGTGAGCTGACTAAGGAGAAAGCCCCGAAGGGACATCGTCGGCGTAATACTCGCTGGAGGGCCCGGCATGTCCGAGTCATTCTCGCCAACACGAAGTACGATGGAGTCTGGCACTGGGGTAAGACTCGGACAATCAGAAACTCGTCCGGGAAGAAGAAGCAGATACCTGTTGAGCGTGACCAGCAGATCATTACGAAGCGTGAAGACCTGCGGCTTGTGCCACATGACGTTTTTGAGGCTGCTCAGCGCAGGCTCGCGGCTCTAAATGAGCAGTACGGTCTGAAACCGGGACAGAAGCCGCGGGGGCCGAAGGTGCATCACACGGAAGTGTATCCATCGAGCCTGCTCGGTGGCCTGGTGTACTGTGGCGAATGCGGAGCCCGACTGTGGCAGACGCAGAGCAACGGTTATGCGTATCTCATGTGTCCAAAACACGGTTCCGTTGAACATGACTGCTCGATGAAGACTCGCGTACCAGTCGAGCGTGCCGAAGACGCCATCCTCGGCCTGATTGGTCGTCTGTTGAGCGAGTGGCCCGAGTGGTTCTCGCGTGTCGTCGCTTCGATGCGGCAGCGGATTGAAGAAGCCGCGAACGAGATTCCCGACAGGATCACTCAGGACCGTCGACAACTCAGTGATCTGGAGCAGCAGATTGAACACCTTGTTGATCTACTGGCTTCGGGAGTCAGGAGTCAGGCGACATCTTCCCGGTTGAATCGATTTGAGAGCGAGGCCGAAGAACTCAGGCGGCGCATCAACGAAGCTCAGGAGATGCTCGCGATTCCCACTGAAATGCCGGATGACGAGTGGATCAGTCAGCAGCTCGGTGATCTGACATCGCTCTTGCGCGATGATGAGCGGGCGGCAGCGATTCTGCTGCGGCAGATCATCGATCGAATCGAAGCGTTCGCGATCATTGCGCCGGGGAAGACGCGGGGATTTGCTCAGCTTCGATTTCGAATCAACGGCTGGGAAAGCCTGCGGGCTGCGCTGGCCGAGCGATTGTCGGACGAAACCTTTGACATGCTGGTGTCGGGGATTGATCGCGCAACTGGAGAATCTGACGAGTTCGTGATTGATCTCGGCTCGCACAGTCGGATGGCCGAGTGGGCTCCGAAGATTGCCGAAATGCGTGAACGTGGCGTGCCTTGGAAGGAGATTCAGAAAACCACCGGGCTCGATATCGGCAACGCACACGCGGCCTGGAAGCGCTATGTCGATGCTCAGCAGGAAGCGGAAGCAGAGTCCGCTGAACTCAATGCTGAGAACTCAGACAGTTCGTCCGGCGAATCAGACAATGCATCCGACGAGGCGGCATAGCGATTTCGTCAACTGACAACCTGTTCCACTCACCCGAGGCTCGGCATCTGTCGAGCCTTTTTTCGTAGGAGAAGCACATGCATGAACCCTTTGGGTGTCTCGCTGATGTTGTCGGTCACATTCTGGCGAGGCGCTGGAGACAGCGGGAGAAACCATCGGCTCTGACATCCCGGAAGTCGAAAGGTGCGAGTGGCCGCGATAGCTCAAATGAAACTGGAAGAAGCAGGACGCGAAGATCATCTTCACGAGGCGAATCTGAACTGCCGCCGGAATAGTCGATCGTCATTCGCCGTTCTTACTCGATCAACATGACCACTATCAGGAAAGGTTATTGATGTCACACATTGTCACCATCGCAACTGAGATCAGAGACGCCGAGGCGCTTTGCCTTGGCTGTCGACGTCTGGGGCTGGAGCGTCCGGTTCGCCGGACTGCGAAACTCTTCACCGCTGAAGCGACAGGCTACTGCGTGGAGTTGCCGGACTGGCGATATCCAGTCGTCTGCGACGTCGAGTCCGGTCGCGTCCATTACGACAACTTCAATGGCAGATGGGGAGACCAGTCGCGACTCGATGCACTTCTGCAGATGTATGCGGTTGAGAAAACCCGTCTCGAAGCAAGACGGCGAGGGCACACGATTACGGAGCAGGCTCTGGCGGACGGGGCGATCAAACTTACGGTTCATGTCGGAGGTGCAGCGTGAAGAAAACGACATTGAAGAGAATTGAAGTTGTCGTTGGGGCTGACGGCCAGTCATCGGTCGAGACAAAGGGATTCGCCGGAGCAGAGTGTCTGGAAGCAAGTCGGTTTCTGGAGACAGCACTGGGGACGTCGCACGGCGAAAAACGAACCACCGATTATTACTCACCGGTAGTGCGTACTGATGCCGGTGTGTCTCATTCGAATTCTGAACAAAAGGAGGGCCCGTGAGTGCGGCAACGATCCGACGCAGTGTCCCGTCCGGAATACGTGCTGCTGCTCTATTCCGCAAGAACACCGTCGCCGCAAGAGAACGCCCATCGCTGGTGTTCGTCGAGGGAATCTATGACGTAGAGTTTCTGTGCCGAATCTCGGCTGTCCTGCATCGCGACGATCCCGCGATTCCACGCCTGAGAACGCTGGAAGAAGCGGGCCGATTGATTTTTGTTCCATTCGGTGGCGGTGATCCCGGTTTCTGGGCAACACGGTTTGCTCCGCTTCGCCTGCCCGAAATTCATATCTATGACCGGGAGACGGCGGCCGATTCAGAGTTGCGATTCTCGGCTGCGTCGATCGTGAGTCGACGAGCGAATGCCCAGGCATTTGTCATGTCGAAACGAAGCATCGAAAGCTATCTCCACCCCGACGCGATCGAGGACGTATTCCGCCTCCGAGTAGCGTGCTCGGACGACAGCAGTATTGTTGATGCTATAGCTGACGCACTTCTCAATCGAACCTGTCCTGACCTTGATCGAGGCCAGCTTTCACGGCGCGGACGCCGCCGATTGAAGCTGCAGATTAAACGGAAACTCAACCACGACGTCGTTTCGAACATGACTCCCGCATTGCTCGATGAGAGCGACCCTCGCGGTGAAGTCCGTTCGTGGTTGAACGCGATCGCTGAAGCGGCTGGTTGCGGCTTCAGTCGCTGATTCTCTTTCTCTTTCTTCTCTCACCATCTGGAGAGCCTATGCTTGTTGAACAATTCGCGGAGTACGTGCGCGCGTGCTTTGCGGGAATCTGGATTGAAACTCTTGAACCCGATGAGGCACTGCGGGAGATTGCCGAGCTATGTCGAGATGAAGACTGGTCGCTGGCGACGTGGGATATCGAACGCGGGCTGAAAGTGGCTGGGAATGTAGCGGATGCTGATTCGACGTTGGCAACTGACGCTGTGGCAACGACTGATCCAGTCGTCGCGATTCAGTCAGCCAGCGCACTCGCCAGTGAGGATGGAGCAGGCGTTCTGGTGCTGCAGAACTTTCATCGGCTGCTCGGATCGCTGGAAGTTATTCAGGCAATGTCTCGGCAGATTGGAGTCGGAAAACAGAACCGGACATTCCTCGTGGTACTCGCTCCGGCGGTAGAGATTCCTATCGAGCTGGAAAAGCAGTTTGTAGTCATCCAGCACGAGCTGCCGGATCGTGAGCAGATGCAGACGATT